>Ga0247688_1000070_pt1 | contig 45792 bp, 41 predicted proteins | sample CNK29_metaG_FD_182718 | JGI IMG/M metagenome (GOLD analysis project Ga0247688, IMG submission 182718) | Soil microbial communities from Purdue University Martell Research Forest, Indiana, United States - CNK29 | ecosystem: Environmental > Terrestrial > Soil > Temperate forest > Bulk soil... | reverse complement strand
GTTGTGGCAAGCAGTGGATGTGGAAAATCCAGCACGCGACGGGACAGCGCGAGATCAACGAGTTGCACGTGCCCGTCGGGCGCAAGATCAAGTTGATCATGACGACCGAAGACGTGATTCATGACTTCTTCGTGCCCGCGTTCCGCACCAAGGCCGACGTCGTGCCCGGCAAGTACACGACGCTCTGGTTTGAAGCAACGAAGCCGGGAACCTATCACCTGTTCTGCGCCGAATATTGCGGCATGAACCATTCGGGCATGACGGGTTCGGTGATCGTGATGGAGCCGCGCGAATTTGATAACTGGTTGAGCGGCAACACCAGCAATACGACGCCTGCCGCCGCGGGCCAGCAGTTGTTCCAAACGCTCGGTTGCGCTTCGTGTCACGGAGCCAACGGCGAAGGCGGCCGTGGCCCAACGCTCGCCGGCTTGTACGGCCGCGAGACGCCACTCGAAGGTGGCCAGACTATTCGCGCCGATGAGGCTTACATTCGCGAATCGATTACCAATCCACAGGCAAAGATCGTCGCCGGCTTCGGCCCGATTATGCCGACGTTCCAGGGCCAGGTTACGGAAGATCAATTACTTCAGTTAGTCGCATTCATAAAGTCACTGCCGGGAGGATCCGGAACGCCGAGCGCGAGCACATCGCCCGCGGCCACTCCGGCTGCATCGCCGGCAGCATCAGGTTCACCCACGCGAAACGCGAAGTAAACGCGGGGGGTTAAGTTTTATGCAGCCAATAGAGTCATTCGAAACACCGCCACCGCCGAAGGTCAACTACATCAACGCGCAATACGGGTTGAAGTCGTGGTTGTTGACCAAGGACCACAAGCGCATCGCGCTGCTGTATCTCGGTTCGATCACGTTCTTCTTCTTCATCGGTGGCATCTACGCAATGATGATTCGCCTGGAGTTGCTGACTCCGCAAGGCGACCTGCTGCAGTCGACGACGTACAACAAGGTCTTCACTCAGCACGGCATCATCATGATCTTTTTCTTCCTTATCCCGTCGATACCGGCGACATTGGGAAATTTCCTGATCCCAATGATGATAGGAGCAAAAGATCTCGCCTTTCCCCGCATAAACCTGCTGAGCTGGTACATCTACCTGCTCGGCGGCATCGTCACGATTTACGCGTTGCTCGCGGGCGGCGTCGATACCGGCTGGACCTTCTACACGCCGTTCAGCACGACGTTTTCCAATTCATACGTGGTCGCGACCGGCCTCGGGATCTTTATCAACGGCTTCTCGTCGATCCTGACCGGACTCAACTTCATCGTGACGATCCACACGATGCGCGCGCCCGGCATGACCTGGTTCCGCATGCCGCTGTTTATCTGGTCACACTACGCCACCAGCCTGATCATGATCCTCGGCACTCCCGTGATCGCGATCACGATCCTGCTCGTGGCCTTTGAACGCGTTGCGCGCGTCGGCATTTTCGACCCGCAACTCGGTGGCGACCCGATTCTGTTTCAGCACCTGTTCTGGTTTTACTCGCATCCGGCGGTCTACATCATGGTCTTGCCATCGATGGGCGTCGTCAGCGAGTTGATCGCGAACTTCTCGCGCAAGAACATTTTCGGCTACAGCTTCGTCGCGTTCTCGAGCTTGGCGATCGCGGTGTTTGGTTTTCTCGTGTGGGGACACCACCTGTTCGTAACGAGCCAGTCAGTCTACGCCGGAATGATCTTTTCATTCCTGAGCTTCGCGGTCGCGATACCCTCGGCCATCAAGGTGTTCAACTGGACGGCGACGCTCTATAAGTCGTCCATCTCGTACGACACGCCGATGCTCTATGCGCTCGGATTCATCGGGCTGTTCACCGTCGGCGGCATGACGGGATTGTTCCTGGCTTCGTTGGCGGTCGACGTACACCTGAGCGATACCTACTTCGTCGTCGCTCACTTTCACTACATCATGGTCGGCGGTGCCTTGATGGGTTATCTCGGTGGCCTGCACTACTGGTGGCCCAAGATCACCGGGCGCATGTATCCCGAAGGTTGGGGGCGATTCAGCGCGCTCATAATCTTCGTCGGATTCAACCTGACGTTTCTGCCGCAGTTTGTTGCTGGTTATCTCGGCATGCCGCGACGTTATCACGCATACCCGCCGGAGTTTCAGGTGTTCAATGTGCTCTCGACCGCCGGCGCGTCGATTCTCGGGTTTGGCATGTTGATACCCGCGATCTACTTCATCTGGTCGATGCGCTACGGCAAGCACGCCGAGGCGAACCCGTGGCACCTGCCGGGATTGGAATGGCGCACTGCGTCGCCGCCGCCGACGGAGAATTTTGCAGTGACGCCGATCGTGACGTGGGACGCTTACGAATTTGCGCCGCGCGAAGAGATCGAGGTAGTCGGCAAGTTTGGACCGGAACTGGAGAGCATCTAGGGTTCTCAGTTCTTCTCTGTTCTCTTTGGCTCGGGGTTGTGTTTTCCGTGGCCGGAGTAAACCACGGAGACACAGAGACACGGAGAATAAGCAGGAGTCAGCTTGATGGAGAGTCACGCAACAATCCAGGACATTCACGCACATCGGGCGCTCCAGCACCATTTCGAAAACATGGAGCAGCAGCGCGAGGCTGGAACGCTCGGCATGTGGGTGTTTCTCGTCACTGAAATCATGTTCTTCGGCGGGATGTTTCTCGCCTACACGTTGTATCGCTCAAAGTTTCCCGCGGACTTCGCCTCGGCCAGTAACCACCTCGACATCACGCTCGGCGCCGTCAACACCGGCGTGCTGATCGTGAGCAGTTTCACGATGGCGATGGCCGTCTACTTCACGCAAACGGGCAAGCGACGGCCGCAGATACTATGTATGGTGATGACGTTGGTGCTGGGCCTGACCTTTTTGGGGATCAAGGGCGTCGAGTATTACAGCAAGTACGAAGATGCATTGGTTCCGGGACGGTTGATTCCCAGCCGTCCTTTCAATCCTGTCGTAGCCCAGGAAGGCGACCACGATCCACACAAATTGCACCTGCTGCCCCGAGCGACCGTGCCCCACGTAGAGATGTTCTACTGGATTTACTTCGCGATGACGGGCATGCACGCGTTGCACATGATTATCGGCGCCGGCCTCTTAACGTTTCTGATCGTTTTTTCGGTGAAGGGGCGGTTCGATCCTGAGTATCACAGCCCGGTTGAGGTCATCGGGCTCTACTGGCACTTCGTCGATATCGTTTGGATATTTCTGTTTCCGTTGCTGTACCTGCTCGGGCGGCATCTCGGGCACGGCGGCTAGTTTGTTATGAGCGAACATATAGTTCCAGTCAGAATTTACCTGGTGATTTTTCTGTCGCTGCTGGCGGGCACTGCGCTGACGGTTATCGCTGCGTTTTACGATTTTCGGTGGCAACTCAATACCATCGTCGCGCTGACGATCGCCACGATAAAAGCGACGCTGGTCGTGCTCTACTTCATGCACGTGCGCTACAGCATGCGCCTTGTTTGGGTGATCGTGGCGTCGGCGTTGTTCTGGCTGGCGATTATGTTCGCGCTGACTTTCAGCGATTACTTGACCCGCGGTTGGCTCTCAGTCGGCTACTGACCTGTCTCGCTTCGATGTAGCGACATTTCCCGCACTTCGATCAAACGTTTACAGGCTGGGCAGTTGAGTCGAATGGTCGCGTCTGAAGTCTTGATGGGCGCGCCGCAATATGGGCAAACGCTGTCGAGCTCGTTGCGGTGAAAGAGGTCGCGCATCATGAAAACGGGCAGAATCAAGCCGGCAAGAAGCAGCGGGATGCCGAAGATCAACCCGATGGTGGCGCTCTGGCCGAACGTCAGGCTGATGACCAGGCCCGCAAGAAACAATATCAGGCCGAGAGTAATGCTGAATGAAAAGCTGTAAGCACTATCGAAGGTGCGGCCGGGTTTAGCAACTTCCGGTCTATTCTGATCCATTTTGAAGACCTCCTGGAGGGATGGTAGCTCCGACTTTACCATAGATCCAGCGGCTTCCGTGATAGTCTCTGGCAAATATGACTTCCTTCGAAACCTTTCTTAACCAACATGACGAAGAGGCGTGGTCAGGTGCGCTGACTACCCTGCTGCGATCGATTCACGAAGTCGATCGCAATGCGACGCAGATCTGGTTTTCGTTTTATCCGCTCGGGCTTTTTCAAGCGCTGCAACGTGCGGAGGACCCGGAGAAGTTAGCGCAACAGCTCTTGATACAGGGCAATTATCGACTCGCGGACCAGATCGATTCGTCGCACGCGTTTCTTTACGGGCATCGTTACTGGCCGGAAGTGAAACGCGAAACTGAGAAACACGCGCGCGAGTTTGTCGAGGGCGAATCGTTGCTGTCCGATCAGATTTTGTCGGTAGCGCAACGGGCCGCGAAGGCGCCGAAAGTAGATCAATCGCTCGTGATCGGCATCACGGCTGTAGCTTTTATGACGATTCGGCAGGTTGGCCTGGACGCGTTTGCGAAAGCGCCCGGCAAGATGAAGATCGATCGCAAGCACGCGCATAAGTCGGCCGATCAAGTGCTGCGTGAACGCGCGAAAGACGACGGCCAGGGGATGTTTGGATTTTTGCGCACGGTCAATAAGAAGTGGACCGTTACCTACGACGAGAACGACGATTCGGCGCGGTATCGCTTGAACCACGTTCAGGATCTCGCGTGGGGCGCGGCCGACGATCGTTCGAAAAACTGGCGCGAGGTCGATCCCCGGCGAATTGAAGGACCGATTCCGGTCGAGTGTCGCTCGGCGTCGTGCGGGACGTGTTGGGTCGGCGTTCTTGGCGGCGCTGAGAAGCTTTCCGATGTCGCGGCGCGTGAAGGAAAGAAGATTAAGGAGTTTGGTTACATCGACACGCCAGAGCCGAAGCCGCTGATCCGTTTGGCTTGCCAGGCGCAGGCTTACGGCGCGGTTTCGATCGTCATCCCGCCGTGGAACGGTGTATTTGGGAAATATCTAAAGAATCAAAAGCCGGAATCGTAAAGTTGAATCTCTTCGCAGCCTAATCTGTGGCTTCATACCCACCTCTCCTATTCGTCTTCGCCACTGCTTTGTTATGGAGCACGGGCGGGCTGTTCATTAAGTGGACCAGCCTTTCCGGGCTCGAGCTTTCGTTTTGTCGGTCGTTCTTTGCGGCGATTACGGTGGCGATCGTCACGCGGCATGAAGGATTTGGGCTGAACCGCCTGACTGCGATGGCGTCGGTCCTTTATGCCGTGCTGTTGATCCTGTTCGTGATGGCGACGAAAGAAACGACGGCGGCGAATGCGATCTTCTTGCAGTACACGGCTCCGGTTTATCTGCTGATCCTTGAACCGGCGATCTACAAAGAGAAGTTTCGGCCGCGCGATCTGGTGACCGTGTTGGTTTGCGTAGGCGGAATGGCTTTGTTCTTTGTGGGACAACTGCAACCGCAGGACGTCACCGGCAACCTGTTGGCTTTGGCTTCCGGGCTGTGTTTCGCGCTCTACTTTCTGTCGCTGCGCCATCCGAAGGCGCGCGAAGTCAATCGCGCTTCTTCAGTAATCTACGGCAACATTCTCGCGGTCATTATCACCGCGCCGTGGGGAATTGCGGTGCTGCCGCACCTGAACCTGCATGACTTTCTGAGTGTGGCTTATCTCGGTGTGGTCCAGCTCGGAATCGCGTACGCCTTGTTTACGGTCGCGATGGCGCGCGGGGTCAGGTCGCTGGATGCGGGAATCATTTGTTACACCGAGCCGGTGCTGAATCCGGTATGGGTTTTTCTCGTGCTGGGCGAACGGCCTTCGAGTTGGGCTTTGCTCGGAGGCGCAATCATCATCATCGCCGTCATCATTCACATGCTCCTCGACGCCCGCCTCAAGCGTCACCCCAACGAACCACCCCTCGAAACCGCCCACGGCTAGTCGTCGAAGAGTTCGCCAACTTTATAGCATCCACTTGCTGCGGCTGTCGTAATAGCCCGGTGAGCGATCAGGATAGCGCTTCTTGTAGCGATGATAACGCGCCAACAGTTTCTCGTATCGCTGATCCGACGAACGCAGATGCCGATGCGGAATCGCCCGCAGGTGGTCTTCGATCTTGATCATCTTGCGCGGTGAGAAGCGCCAATCGTAATCAACCAACTCGTAAAGACTCGTAACCGCATACCCCTTCAGCCGCCCCGAAAAATCGACGAACGGATCGAAATAACTCCACGCCAGGTCACGCAACGACCTGAAAACCGGCTTGCGCCCGTGCAGCCCGAGATCGCGCGAACGAGCAATCGAACCCCAGCCGCTCTGGTGCTTGAAAACAAACAGCACGTGATCCAAAAGATCGTGTGATTCGAGGTCAAGCAGCAGCGGCGGATAACCATGCTGTTCGAGGATCACCGCCGCCGCCACGGCAGCCTCCAGACAGTGCGCCTCCCCGTGCCTGATCAGTTCGCGAAACGATCGCATCGTCGGCCCAGCGGATTCGCGATTGTAAGCCAGCGAACTGAAGTAACGCTGCACTTTGAGCGGCGTATTGAGACGTTGTATCAACCGCCACTCAGTCGCTGTGAATGCGTCTTTGCCAGGCTTCATAAATTGGCTTCACAACCTCACTTTGTTCGTGTAGGAGACAAAAGCCTGACGACCACTTGCCTGAATCACTCGCAAATGTCAGACTTACTCGTCGCTTCTGTTAAGCGCGCAGCACCACGCAATTCACGTTAGCGCGCCACCAAGCGATTAATAAATCTTTTCGAAACGACTTTCCATGAACCAGCAGGCCACAGCTTCACAGAAAACCCGCGCAGAACAAGAAACCGAAAATGAGGCAAATCGCTTGAGAGAGCAAGTTGAGGCAGGACTAACCATCATCGCCCAACGCTCTCCAGACGATTTTGACGCGCTGCAGACCGCAGCCGATCGCATCGAACGCGCCGCGCGCGACCTCGCTGACACATTGCGCGAATTGGCCCAACAACGACGGGCCGCTGAAGAGTCTTAGCACCAGGTTTGTACCCACAACGGCAGGCTTTTACTTCCCCCGTTTTTTTGGAGACAACTAATGGCTTCTATTCGCACCGAACGAATTACTGAACACCTGGGCCGAAAAAACACCACGGTGGAGTTGGATGCATACGGCATTAAATCGCCGGCTCGCGTCTTTTGGAACCTGAACACGCCGGAACTCTACGAAGAGATCCTGCGTCGCAACGAAGGTGTCCTTTCAAACCACGGCGTCGTGTTGGTCGATACGGGCGAGTTCACCGGGCGCGCCGCCAAAGACAAAGCGATCGTGCGCGAAGCGGACAGTGAAAATAAAGTTTTCTGGGGCGACGTCAACAAGGACTTTCCGCAAGCGAAGTTCAATGCGCTCAAAGAACGAATGATGGCCCACGCGAAAGGCCGTGATCTGTTTGTGCAGGACACGTTCGTCGGCGCCGATCCGCAATACCGGCTGCCCATTCGCGTCATCAACGGATTGGCCTGGCACTCACTCTTCGCGCGAACGATGTTCATCAGCAATCACGGAGAGAACCAGCCGCACAAGCCGGAATTCACCATCATCAACTTCCCGGACTTTCAGGCTGATCCACAACGCGATGGCACGCGCTCGCCAACGTTCATCCTGATGGACTTCAGCCAGCGCCTCGTTTTGATCGGCGGCACAGCATACGCCGGCGAAACGAAGAAGAGCGCGTTCACGATCATGAACTACCTGCTGCCGCAGCGAGACGTGATGAGCATGCACTGCTCCGCTAACGTCGGCGCTGAAGGCGACGTCGCGATCTTCTTTGGCCTTTCCGGCACCGGAAAAACGACGCTGTCAGCCGATCCTGAAAGACGTTTGATCGGCGACGACGAACACGGTTGGTCTGACGACGGCGTGTTCAATTTCGAAGGCGGCTGCTACGCGAAAGTGATCAAATTGTCAGCCGAAGCCGAGCCCGACATTTATCGCACCACGAAGATGTTTGGCACGTTGCTCGAAAACGTCGTTTACGACGAGAACACGCGCGTGGTCGATCTCGACGACGCACGCAAAACGGAAAACACGCGTGCGTCGTATCCGCTCACGAGCATCGAGAACATCGTTCCCGAAGGACACGCCGGTAATCCGCGAAACATCATCATGCTGACTGCCGATGCGTTTGGCGTGTTGCCGCCAGTCTCGCGGTTGACTCCGGAACAAGCGATGTATCACTTCCTTTCCGGTTACACGGCGAAAGTTGCGGGCACTGAGAAAGGCATCAAGGAACCCGAAGCAACTTTCTCGACCTGCTTTGGCGCGCCCTTCATGGTGCTGCATCCGGGCGTTTACGCCGATCTATTGGGCAAACAGATGGCGAAGCATCAAGCGACGTGCTGGTTGGTTAATACCGGCTGGAGCGGCGGTGCGTACGGTGTGGGCCAGCGAATGAAGATTGGACACACGCGGGCGATGATTCGCGCGATTCTCAATGGCTCGCTGGCGAAGACTGAGGTCGTTCCGGATCCGCTTTTCGGCGTGGGTGTTCCAGTGTCGTGTCCTGACGTGCCGAGTGAAGTGCTGCAGCCGCGAAATACATGGGCGGACAAAGAGGCTTACGATCGCCAGGCGCGAGATTTAGCTCGTCGTTTCAATGAGAATTTTAAGAAATACGAAGCCGGTGTGTCTGACGCAGTTCGCGCGGTCGCGCCGAAGGCTTAACCTGGCGGCCAGTTGAGCGTGCGACCGGCGAGCACGTGCACGTGCATGTGAAATACTGACTGGCCGGCGCCGGGGCCGGTATTGATCACGCTGCGGTAACCAGTTTCATCGTACCCCTGATCGTTTGCGACCCTCGCGCCAACGCGAAGGAGATGGCCCAACAACGGTTCATCTTTTTGCGCAGCGTCGTCGAGTGATTCAAGATGTTCGCGCGGAATCACCAGCACGTGCATCGGCGCCTGTGGATTAAGATCGCGAATCACCAAGCAGCGCTCATCCTGATGCACCACATCCGCGGGTACTTCGCCCGCAACGATCCTGCAAAATAGGCAACTGTCGTTAGCCATCACTTCTCCTTAAAATCTGTGTTCAAACCGGCTGCACTTCCTGAAGCGGACTCGTGACCGACGTTCTGACGCGCTCGATGTCCGCGCCCACCGCACGCAGCTTCGCTTCAATCTTCTCGTATCCGCGATCGATGTGGTAAACGCGATCGATCACCGTCTCGCCATTCGCGATCAACCCTGCCAACACCAGCGACGCCGACGCACGCAGATCCGACGCGATCACGCGCGCGCCCGTCAGCGCGGTTCGCCCGTCAACAATCGCACTGCTCCCGTCAATGTGAATCTGCGCGCCCATGCGCTGCAATTCCGACGCGTGCATGAAGCGATTCTCGAAAACCGTTTCGACGATCTCCGAACGCCCGCGCGCCTGCGTCATTAAAACCATGTACTGCGCCTGCATGTCCGTCGGAAACTGCGGATGCGGCGCGGTCGAAACATTGCCGGCAACCAGCCCATCAGGGCAGGAAACTTTCAACGTCGTCGGGTTCACTTCCTCGACCACCGCTCCGGCGGCGCGCAGTTTCTCAATGACACTCGTCAAATGTTCAGGACGGCAATCCTTGATCTCCAACTCACCGCCCGTGAGCGCCGCGGCGACAATAAACGTTCCCGTTTCGATCCGGTCGGGAATAATCGTGTGCTCGGCGCTCCCGAGCGACTCCACGCCTTCGATCTGAATCGTGTCAGAGCCGGCGCCATTCACGCGCGCGCCCATCTTGTTGAGCAAGTCAGCGAGATCGACAATCTCGGGTTCGCGGGCGGCGTTGCGCAACGTGGTCGTGCCGCGCGCGAGCGTCGCTGCCATCATCAGGTTTTCCGTGCCGGTAACGGTGACTTTGCCAAAACTTATATCCGCCGCGCGCAACCGCCCGTCTTCCGGAGCGCGCGCCACAACGTTGCCGGCTTCGAGTCGTACCTGCGCGCCAAACTTCTCAAACCCGCTTAAGTGCAGATCGATTGGTCGCGTTCCAATCGCACAACCGCCCGGCAGCGAAACTTTCGCCTTGCCAAACCGCGCCAGCAACGGGCCGAGCGCCAGCACCGACGCGCGCATCGTTTTGACGAGCTCGTAAGGCGCTTCAAAGACTTCAATGTGCGCAGCCGTAATCTTGTGCGTGCGCAATTCCGGCGTCAGCACGTGCGCGCCGATGTCTTCCAACAGGCGGCGCTGCGTGATTATGTCGCGGACGTAGGGAATGTTGTGCAGCGTGACCGTCTCAGGCGTGAGCAGCGCCGCGGCCATGCAAGGCAAGGCAGAGTTCTTGGCGCCACTGATAGCTACCCGACCGTGAAGAGGTTGGCCTCCAACGATTCGAAATTTGTCCACGATGCCGACAGATTAGCACAAACAATCCCTCTAATCTGTTGTTCTTGCGCGATTTTGTGGCGAAAAAAAGGTGCGACAAGAAATTGCTCCCCTGCCGCACCGGCCACCGCCCGCTGGCCCGTAAACCCTATTCGTCGGCACTGCGCCGCGTGATGCGTACGCCGCCGTTTGTCGTTCTCGCTTTCACCGTCGCGCCCCCGCCGCCGAGATCCACCGCGAGTTGCTTGTTGATTTTGCCCTGGATGGTCACTGGAAAATCGACGCTGATGCCGCCGTTCACAGTGCCCGTTTCAAGATGCGCCGAGTAATTTTCCGGCACGGACATGATCACGCCGCCGTTGGTGGTGCTCACGTCGAGCGTCTCGCCGTCCCAGCGAACACCGTTGAGTTCGATCACCAGACCGCCGTTCGTGGTTGAACCGTGAACCGCGCCGCCGATTCTGCGCAACACAACGCCGCCGTTCGTCGCGTCGAAATCGATCTTGCCGTTCACGTCGACGATGGCGATGCCGCCATTGTGCGTCTCAACCGAAACGTCAGAACGACGCGGCACAAATATCTCGTAGCTCACGTCCCAATGACGATCGCGGTTATTCTCGGGACCACTCGCAAAAATCTTGTTCCCGCCGACCTCGATTCTGACTTCCTGTGCCAGTTGCTTGGCTTCGACTTCGCTTGGCGCGCCGGTTTGTATGCGCGCTCGGACCAACACCTGATTCTGGTCCCAGCCCTTCACCGACACGCCGCCATTTTGCCGGCCGTCAATCGCGAGCGGACCGCTCGGCGCGAGTGTTTGTTCTCTGATTTCGCAATTGCCGACGAGGCGATCGCCGTACCAATTACCGTTATCGCGGCACGTTAACGAGTTGTCCTTGAGCTTGAGCTTGTCCGTCTTCTGGCTCAGGCCAACCAGAGCGGTCGTCGTTACCAGCGTGGCGACAAGCACACTTCGTCCTAAAAACCTCAACATAACGTCGGTCTCCTTCGTCTGGGGTTGTTTTAGTTGTTGTTAGTCGTTTCGCTTCTGGAGGGTAAACACCACCCGGTTAGGGGTTGTGACAGGAAATTCAGTTCTTTTGCAGCACGACAATCCGCGGAATGCCTTGCAAATCGGGCAGAATGTCACGCAACGTCCAGGCGCGTTCGTCGACGAGTTGTTGGACTTTCTCGCCCTGATCGAAACCGATCTCCATGAGCAGGTGGCCGCCCGCGCGCAGGAATCGCGCTGCGTCGTTGAGCAATTTGCGGATGACGATCAGGCCGTCCGCACCCGGCGACAACGCGACGAGTGGCTCGTGTTCTCTGACTTCGCGCTGCAATCCCGGCAACGCGTTGGCGGAAACATAAGGCGGGTTTGAGACGACCACATCGAACTGATCGTTATTCGGATCCAACCCGGCAAAACAATCGGACACTCTTAACACAATCCGTGTTTCAACTGACAGAGCCTTTGCGTTGTGCCGCGCAACTTCGAGCGCCGCGACCGACACGTCAACCGCAACCGCACGCGCATCTGCGCGCTCACAAAGCAATGTCACCGCAATGCATCCCGAACCCGTTCCCACATCACAAATTTTCGAATCCGTGTTCATCAGTGGCAAAGCAGCTTCCACCAGCAACTCCGTTTCCGGTCGCGGAATCAACACGTCCGGAGTGACCCGAAACGAACGCCCGTAAAAATCCTGCACGCCAGTGATGTACTGCGCTGGCTCACCACTCGCACGCCGAACGATCATTTCTTCGAATCGCCGCCAGTCAGCGTCACGCAGATCATCTTCAGCATGACTGATGAGAAAAGTGCGATCCTTTTTGATCACGTGCGACAACAGCGAGCCAGCTTCACGCCGCGCGTCCGCGACACCTTCACGCTCTAACACCCGCGCTGCTTCTCGCAATGCTTCTTCGATTGAAACACTCATAAAGTGGCCGCTCCGTGCCCGAGGGCGGACACGGAGTTCCGCCCCTACAGATTTTCTGCGGAAGAGTCTTATAATTCAGCGTCTTAATAAAGCATAAGAACGAGTCTCGTTCCTCCCGTGACGACGGAACCCCCAAGCAAGCGTTTGGGGGTTCTGGCGTAATAGGGTCGAGGTTCAACAACGTTAGCGAGGGGTTTCAAGTGGGCACACTCTCCAAATGCTTGCTGTTGTTTGCTCTGAACTGGCTGGACGCTCAACTCACGCTGCTCTGGGTACACCTGCACGTCGCCAACGAGGGAAACGCCCTTATGGCTCGCTTGCTCGCGCACAGCGAAATGTCGTTTCTCGGATTCAAATTGGCCATCGGCGCCTTCGCCGCCATCATTCTTTATCGCTGCTCGCATCTCCCGCTCGCCCGCCGCGGCTTGTCGGCCGCACTCGTCGTTTATTCAGCGCTGATGATCATCCATGCTTCGACGGGCTGCCTGGCCCTTGGCTGGCACGGACCGGTGCTGGTGCTGAATTACCTCAGCGGCTTGCCCGGCGCTGTCGTCTCGCTCTTCACTTAATAGCAAAATCAAGCAAAGCCGCGAAACCCTGCCGAACCCCATTGCGTTCTTGCAGCCGGGGGTAATCTGGTTTTAAAGTTGTGACGCCCTGGCCCAGTTCAACAATGATGATGACAACGAGCGCGCCGCAGAAAGGCATCCTATCGCCGTGTTGTCAGACCCGACAAAGTTAGTTAGAGAAGGAAAAGGTTTTATGTATAGACTTTCCACACGCCAGATTTTATTGATCGCTCTTATCTCAGGATTGTTTGCCGCCGGCATCGTCACGCTCGTCGATCGCATTAACAACCGCTTCGCGCCGTCGCAAGCTGCGTTTTCCGAAAACTCACCAGCCGGCATCAGCGATCCTTCGACGACCACCGACGAACAGAACAACATCGAGGTCTATCGCACGCTAAGCCCGGGCGTCGTCTTCATTCACTCAACGTCATACGCACGCGACTTCTTCGGTTTCGTCGAACAGCAGGAAGGTTCCGGATCGGGTTCGATCCTGGACCAGGAAGGAAACATTCTGACGAACTACCACGTGATTGAAGGCGCGCAACAGCTCTCTGTCAGCATGGGTGGAAAGAAAGATTATCCGGCAACAGTTGTCGGCGGCGATCCCGATACAGACCTGGCCGTGATTCGCTTGACTGAAAAACCGGCTGGTCCGTTAACGGTGATTCCGCTCGGCGACTCCGACCGGCTCGCCGTCGGGCAAAAAGTACTGGCGATCGGAAATCCGTTTGGCCTGGACCGCACGTTGACGACCGGCGTGATCAGCGGGCTCCAACGACCGATTCGCGCGCGTAACAATCGCTTGATCGAAAGCGCGATTCAGACTGACGCATCGATCAATCCGGGCAACTCCGGTGGTCCACTGCTCGATTCTCACGGGCGAATGATCGGCATCAACTCGCAGATTCTTTCGCCGTCAGGCAGTTCAGCCGGCGTCGGGTTTGCGATTCCGGCCGGCATTGCCAAACGCGTCGTGCCGGAAATTCTGAAATACGGTTCGGTGCGACGGCCGAAGCTCGGCATCAGCACGCGCGACGTTGCTACGTTTCGCAATCAGGTTGATCTGCCGGTTACCGACGGCGTGTCGATTATCCAAGTCGCACGCGGCAGTGGCGCCGCTTCAGCGGGATTGCGCGGCATGCAAGCAACCGAGATGGGCGACTACGAACTCGGCGACATCATCGTCGGCATCGACAACGACAAGGTCACTAATTCCGACGAATTGTTCCGCGTGCTCGACAAGCATCAGATCGGCGAAACAGTGCAAGTACAAATCTGGCGAAACGGCAGGCGAATGTCGGTGCCAGTGCGCTTGATGGATTCGAGGTAATTCTCAGATCCGAAATCTGGGCCGGGATCTGAGATTTGCATCAGGCTATGCACCAGGCTTATGCATCAAACGGCCCACTTCTTTAACCTGGGGTACGGCTGGTTATGTAAACACTGCAGTGCGGAAAGTGCTGAGCGCAAGCATCAGCACGCACATAACCACGCTGTTCACCACCATCAACAACAACCTTTGGCGCTAGCCAAATGGACAGACGAATCCCGCAGCGGTTTGCTGTGTCCCCGCTGCGGGATCGAAGAACACCTTAGTCGCCGTTGTTAATTTCGTTTTGGTAATCGCGGAGACTACGAGTGATCACGTCGAGCGCTTCAGTGCGATCGTAGACGTGCGTGATCTCGACCTTCTTCGGCTGTTCGCCGGGCAACTGCTTATAACTCAGGAAGTAGTGTTTCAAGCGATCAATTAAGCCCTGCGCGACGTCTGCCACTTCCAGAATTCTTCCGTAAACGAGATCGTCTTCGAGCACAGCGATGATCTTGTCGTCAGCCTGCCGGCCGTCGAGCATGCGCAAGCCGCCAATCGGCCGGGCGCGCAAAAAGAAACTCCCGTGCGCAAACGTTTTCTCTGACAGAACACAGATGTCCATCGGATCCTTGTCTCCTTCGATGCCCGTCATTCCGGTGCGCCGTTCGACGAGTTCGGCGACCTCGCGACCGCAGTATGTTTGCGGAATGAAACCGTAAAGCGTCGGACACATCGATGAGAAGCGTTGGGGGCGATCGACGCGCAGGTGTCCCGACGTTTTGTCCAGTTCATATTTCACGGCGTCGGTCGGAACGATCTCGATGTAGGCGTTGAGCGATTCGGGGGTTCGCGGTCCGGGACTCACGCCATGCCACGGATGAGCTTGAAAGAGTTGTTTGATCATAGGACTTGGTACCGATGCACTTTGAACCGCCACGTGGAAAAGAACAAGTCAGACACCGCAGTGCTAATGCTCTGAACATTTTGGTGTCCGATGATAGAATGCCGCGAGCCCGAAACGAAAGTTCACCATGGCTGCCAACGCCGAAATCATCACCAAACCCCTAGCAAATGCGCTTTCTTTGCGGTGGATTATCGGTGCGCGCGACGACTTGATCTGGTTCATCGGTTCGGTCGTTTCGAGTTATTTGCTGCTCGGGCTTTACGTCAGCGGGCTGCTGCCGTTGCTGCCGATGGTGGCACTCTGGGCAATCCTGATCGACGCTCCACACGTCTTCGGCACGTTTTCTCGCACCTACTTCGATCGCGACGAACGACAGAATCGCAGCCGCCTGCTTTGGGGCTCGCTTCTGTTTTTCGCGATTGGGCCGGCGCTGGTGCTCGCGGGCGCGGGTTTCGTGTTCTTCTTTGTCGCGGCGCTGTGGGCTTACTACCATCTCGTGAAGCAGCACTACGGCTTCATGGTCCTTTACAAAAAGAAGAACGGTGATCTCGCGCGCGTTGATAACGCGCTCGATCGTTGGCTGCTGCTGTTTGCCTTCAACTACCCGTTCGTCGAATTCATCGCCCGCGATCCGGAAGCGATGGCGCGCGTTCCGGCGCTGTTGCGTGGCGGCGTAAATGGTTTCTCGAAACTGCTGCTCGCGGGCACGATTGTTCTTTTCGTCGTTTGGCTGGGACGGCAAATCCAGCGCGCGCTCGCCGGCGAACCACTCGACGTTCCCAAATATTTATTATTGGCCGCGGCGATTCCGATGCACTGGATCGTCCTGTTGACGCCAATGCCTCACAAGCCGATCGCCATCGTCGCGATTCTGACGATCTACCATAACCTTCAGTATCACCGGCTGATCTGGTTTCACAATCAGAAGTACACGAACCAGCGCGAGAAGCATGGCGCCGCGGAACTCATCAGCCGCAATCTTGCTTACTACGTCATTTTTGGAATCATCTTCGGCATCATCTATCAAGGCCCGCGACAGTTTTTAGGTTATCTTGGTCTGCAGAACAGCGCGGCTGGTCTCGAGCAACCGCTCGTGATTCAGCTCGGCGTCTCGTTTCTTTGGGGCTACGCTTTTATCCACTACTATCTCGATTCAAAGATCTGGCGCGTGCGTCGCGATCCTTCGGTCGGTAAAGCCCTGCACATAAACTGAATGGTCACTAAAACCGCGATCGAGTTGAAGGTGAACGGCGAGTCACACAAGCTCGACGTATTCCCGATGTCTCGCTTGCTCGACGTGCTGCGCGAAGATTTGCGCCTGACCGGAACTAAAGAAGGTTGCGGCGAGGGCGAGTGCGGCGCGTGTACCGTGATTCTCAACGGGCAGATCGTAAACTCGTGTCTCGTGCCCGTGGCCCAGGTCGCCGGCGCTGAGATCACGACGATCGAAGGTGTTGCCGACGGCGATCAACTTCACGCGGTCCAACAGGCCTTCATCGAACACGGCGGCGCGCAATGCGGCATCTGCACGCCCGGAATGATTCTCGCTGCCGTTGATCTGCTCGAACGCCATCCCGCGCCAAGCGAAGCCGACATTCGCATTGGGCTCGCCGGGAATCTATGCCGCTGCACCGGCTACATGAAGATCTTCGAATCAGTTGTGCGCGCCTGCCAAAAGTAATGAGAGGTTACGTTCCCAGTTATGAATTAACGACGCCCGCGTCACTCGATGAGGCGCTCGCGCTGATCGCGAATGAACCCGGAACGTGGAAGCCTTTCGCCGGCGGCACTGACCTGATGGTCCTGCTCGAAGCCGGCAAGTTGCCGCATCGCAACTATGTCAACATCTGGCCGCTGCGCGAACTTCGCGGGATTCAAATTACTAACGACCACGTAACGCTCGGCGCGTTGACGACCTACACCGAAGTGCAAACGAATGACGTCTTGCGGCGCGAGTTTCCGATGCTTTGCCAGGCGGCAAGTGAAACGGGTGGACTCGCGATCCAAAACCGCGGCACGCTCGGCGGCAACATCGTGAATGCTTCACCCGCAGCCGATTCTCCGCCCGCGCTGCTCGCGTACGATGCAGAACTCGAACTCGTGTCGAGCGCTGGTTCTCGTTGGATTCCGTACGACGGTTTTCACACCGGCTACAAAGAGATGGATATGCGTGCGAATGAACTGCTCTCGCGCATTCGGCTAACGCGGGCGACAGCGGAGTTACAGCACTACTATCGCAAAGTAGGCACACGCAAGGCGCAGGCGATTTCGAAAGTCTGTTTTGCGGCGGTTACTCGGGTTGAGGCTGGACGCGTTGCGGATGTGAGAATCGCGCTCGGCAGCATTGCGCCGATCGTGCTGCGTTGCAAGCAAACCGAAAACGCCATCCGCGATAAGAATCTGGACGAAACAACCGTGCGGCTCGCTCGCGAAACATTGATGCGCGAGATTGCGCCAATCGACGACGTGCGTTCCACCGCTGATTATCGCTTGCGCGTCGCGGCTAACCTCCTGGTCGATTTTCTAGTTAAGCTACGATCCTGAAACTACTGAGTTGAGGAAAACTTAATGCCCACTCCCCCAATTCCTTTCAATCGCGGCGCCGTTGAACCAATCGCATGCATTAGTGGCGCCTGGGACCTCGTTAAAAGTAATTACTGGCTCTTCGTTGCCATCTGTCTCGTCGCCATGCTGATCGGGGGCGCCATACCGATCATTCTCGTTGGCCCGATGACGTGCGGCCTTTTCATTTCGTTCTTTAAAGCTCGCCGCCGTGAACCGCTCGAGTTTGGCACGCTCTTCAAAGGATTCGATTTCTTTGGACCGGGTGTGATCGCTTCGTTGCTGCACACGCTTCCGATCCTTGCGATTGTGGTTCCCGGGTACATTCTGTTCTACGTTTTCTTTGTCGTCTCGATCGCGGTGCAGGGAGCCTCAGGAAACGACCCAAACCCGGCGGCCTTTGCTGGTTTGTTTGGATTGTTTGGGCTGTTCTGGCTCGCGGCGATGCTGGTAATCATCTTCATTTCGATCGGCTTTGCGTTCGCGTATCCGCTGATCGTCGATCGCAAGCTGTCGGGCGTGGATGCCGTGAAGTTGAGCTTCAAAGCAGCGATCGCAAATTTCTGGCGCTTGCTGGGAATGATGTTGCTCACGGGGCTGATAAATATGCTCGGCGTCCTGTGTTGTTACTTCGGAATATTTCTCGTTTTTCCAATCACCTATGGCGCGATGGCGATTGCTTACGAACAAGTGTTTGGCCTGAATATCGGTGAAACGGATTTCGGACTGCCGCCACCGCCGCCGAGTTTCTAACTCACACACATGGCGAATCCGGATCTGATCATTCGTGGGCGCACAGTCGTGTCGGCAGATGCGATTGGGCCCGCGTCGATTCACGTTCGCGATGAAGTGATTCTTGCGGTTCGCGGTTTTGACGAGATCGTTGAGGGTTGCGAGATCGTCGAAGCGAGCGACGAGGCGGTGGTGATGCCGGGCTTGGTCGACACGCACGTGCACATCAATTCTCCGGGACGAACTGAGTGGGAAGGTTTTCCTAGTGCAACTCGCGCGGCGGCCGCCGGTGGCGTGACAACGCTGATCGACATGCCACTCAACTCGATTCCGCCCACGACAACACTCGCCGGGTTCAGGGCCAAGCTCGAAGACGCACGCGACCACTGTTTTGTTGACGTGGGATTCTGGGGCGGTGTCGTGCCGGGCAACACGGGTGAGTTGGCGCCGATGTTTGCCGCGGGTGTGGTTGGTTTCAAGTGTTTTCTGGTGCCGTCTGGTGTCGATGAGTTTCCGCACGTAACTGAAGCGGATCTGCGCGAGGCAATGCCGGAACTCACGCGGCTCGGCGCGATGCTGATCGTGCACGCGGAACTGCCGGGGCCGATGCGGACCGCGGACGACACCGATTACGAGAGCTTTCTGCGGTCGCGGCCGCGCGCGGCGGAGGATGAAGCGATTGAATTGATGATTCGCTTGAGTCGTGAATTCGGGACGCGTGTGCATATCGTTCATCTTTCTTCATCGGATGCGTTGGGAGTGTTGCGTCGGGCACAAGCGGAAGGCGTGAAGATTTCGGCGGAGACGTGTCCACACTATCTGCACTTCACGGCGGAGACGATTCCCGCGGGCGCGACGGAGTTCAAATGCTGTCCGCCGATTCGCGAGGCTGAGAATCGTGAAAAGCTGTGGCAGGGTTTAGCGGATGGAACGATCGAGATGATCGTGTCGGATCATTCGCCGTGTCCGGCGAGCATGAAGGTGCGCGAGACGGGGGATTTCGTGGCGGCGTGGGGTGGAATTGCGTCGTTGCAGTTGCGGCTGCCGGTTGTGTGGACTGAAGCACGGCGGCGGGGGTTCTCGTTGCGTGAGTTGACGAACTGGGTCTGCACGAATCCGGCCCGACAGGTTTCGCTTGAGTCGCGCAAAGGCATGATCGCCGTGGGCTGCGATGCCGATCTTGTAATCTGGAATCCCAAACGCGAGTTCGTGGTCGATGCCGAAGTGCTGGAGCACCGCCACAAACTGAGTCCGTATCAGGGCGAGGCGTTGCTGGGGGTGGTGGAAAAGACTTTTCTTCGCGGAAGAAAAATATATGATGGGAGGCATATTTTGCCGCAAAAAGGCACAGGAAACACAATTGAATAAGGAAAGGACCAAGCAGTGGCGACTGATCCTCACAGCAGTAGCATTCTCGCGCTTTGCGATGTGATTCGAATCACCAGTTTTGAAATTCATAAGTATTTGCGTAATGGCTTCACGGAAAAGATCTACGAGAACGCACTCGCTCATCGGCTTCGGCAAAAAGGGGTTCTGGTTGAGCAACAACGGCACATGCGGGTGTTTGACGAAGATGGAACACTATTGGGCTTGTTAACGACTGACCTGTTCGTGAATAGCATGTTGATCTGCGAAATAAAAAGCTGTAGTACTTTGATTTCCGCACATACCGCGCAATTGCTGGGTTATCTCCGTGGAGCTCGAATTGAGCATGGATTATTAATAAACTTCGGTGCTCCAAAGCTTCAAATCAGGAAGTACATTCTGACTCAATAGCCCCCTGCTTGTGCCTTTTTGTGGCTTATGGATTTCACAGACTTGATCGATCTCGCATCTGAAAAAGTTGGCGGAGCCGTGATCTTCGCCAATGACGACTTCTTCGCGCCGAAGGAAAACCTGCTCAAGCCGAGTGAGCCGATCTTCGTCGAAGGAAAGTACACCGACCGCGGCAAGTGGATGGACGGTTGGGAGAGCCGCAGGCGAAGGACGCCGGGATTTGATTGGTGCGTGATCCGCCTCGGCTTGCCCGGAATTATTCGTGGCGTCGTCGTCGACACGAGTTACTTCAGAGGCAATTACCCGGAACACTGTTCACTCGACGGCGCCACGTTCCCAGGCTTGCCAACCGAACAGGAGTTGCTCGACGAATCGGCCGGGTGGACTCCGCTGCTGCCGCAAGTGGCGCTCAACGGCGATTCACGCAATCCATTCCCAATCGAAAACACCGAACGCATCACGCATCTTCGTTTCAAAATATTCCCCGACGGCGGCGTCGCGCGGCTGCGCGTTTATGGCGAAGTGATGCCCGATTGGGATCGACTCAAACGCGCCGGCTACATCGATCTCGCAGCCGCGGAAAACGGCGCGCTCGTGCTTTCGTGCAGCGACATGTTTTTCGGCCATCGCCATAACCTGATCATGCCGGGTCGCGCCGCCGACATGAGCGACGGCTGGGAAACAAAACGGCGTCGCGGGCCCGGCCACGATTGGGCCATCATCAAACTCGCGCGCCCAGGAAACATTCACGCGCTTGAAGTCGACACCGCACACTTCAAAGGCAACTTTCCCGAGAGTTGTTCGCTCGAAGCGTGCCACATCACCAGCGCAACCACCGAAGACTTGAACAACGCGCCCTGGGCCAACCTGCTCGCGCGCACGAAACTCCAGGCACACACGCGCCACTATTTCGATCAGGAAGTGAACAACGCGGGCGCCGTATCGCACCTGCGATTCAATATCTTTCCTGACGGCGGCGTGAGTCGCTTGCGCGTCTTCGGAACGCTGGCCGAGTGAGACGATGCAACCGCTTCACGATCCGGCCTGGCTCAACTCGCTCGCGCCCGATGTGACGCGTTACGAGTTGCTGAAATGCTGCGGCTCGCAGCGATGGGCCACAGCAGTCGAACAAGCCCGGCCGTACGCGAACCTCGAGGAGTTGATCGCGCGAGCGAATGAAGTTTGGTTGCGACTTGATAAAGAAGATTGGCTCGAAGCATTTCGCAGTCACCCGAAGATTGGTGAAAAGAAAGTCGCGAAGCCGGTCGCGGCGCAGTCGCAACAATGGTCCGCGCAAGAGCAGCAAGGCGTCGCGCACATATCGCCTGAAGTCACCGGCAAACTGGCGACACTGAACTACGACTACGAACAGAAATTCGGTTTTATTTTCATAGTTTGCGCCACAGGCAAGTCATCTGATGAGATACTGGCGCTGCTCGAACAACGCCTGGCAAACGATCCGGTGACCGAGTTGCCGATCGCCGCAGCCGAGCAAGCGAAGATCACGGAGTTGCGGCTGCGCAAACTAATCAATAGTTAATGAGCACGATTTCAACGCACATACTCGACACTTCGCGCGGCGCGCCCGCGAGCGGCGTGGCCGTTTCACTCGAGATGCAGAACACGGACGAGTCGTGGACCGAGTTGAGCCACGCGTGGACCGATGCCGACGGCCGCGTAAAACCGTTCTTCCTGGTCGATCGCCCCGTGTCGAATGGCACCTATCGCCTCGTCTTTGACACCGAGCCTTACTTCGCGGCGCTCAGTGGGCCGTGTTTCTATCCGCAAGTGAGCGTGGTCTTCAATGTCGACGACTCGTCGCAGCATTATCACGTGCCGCTTCTGATCAGCCCTTACGGTTACTCCACTTATCGAGGAAGCTAAAAACTTCTCCTGATGACACTCGATCCCACTCTTAACGAATGGCTCAACCTCCTGCTTCGTTGGACACACGTCTTCGCGGGCATAATGTGGGTGGGCACGACGTATTACTTCACCTGGCTCGACGCGCGTTTGACTGAAGAAGAGAAAGCAGTCGCGGCTACCGGCGCGCCGGCGCAGATCTGGATGGTCCATAGCGGCGGCTTCTACGTTGTCGAGAAACGCAAAGTGCCGGACCTCGTATCGCGCACGCTGCACTGGTTTCGCTTCGAAGCCGCCACTACGTGGCTTAGCGGCTTTGCGTTGTTGATCCTGATTTTTTATCTCGGCGGCGGCGCGTTGATCGATCGCGACGTTTACGATCTCAGTCTTGGCGCGGCTGTCGCTTTGGGAATCGGGGCGATCATCGCGGCCGGTGTTGTTTACGACGTGATGATGGCGTCGCCTTTGGGCCGTCATGAAAAGGCGTTTGCGGCGATCGCATATGTATTGATCGTGGCGACGGCGTATGGCCTAACGCGCGTGTTCAGCGGACGCGCGGCCTACATTCATCTCGGCGCGATCTTCGGCACGATCATGGCGGCGAACGTTTGGATGCACATTCTTCCGGCGCAACGACGCATGATCGCCGCGCTCAAGGAAGGGCGCAAGCCGGACGAGAAGCACGCGGCGCGTGCAAAGTTGCGATCGAAACAGAACACGTTCATGGCGGTGCCCGTGGTGTTCATCATGATCAGCAACCACTATCCGGGCGTGACGTACGGCGAACACTACAATTGGATCATTCTGTCGGGCCTGGTGCTGGCCGGTTGGATCGCGGCGAAGTTCATTCGCCGCGCGTAAGGCTCCTCGTCAATAGGCCAGAATTGCTCGATCAACTCGACAAACTGAAGACGCAATTCGGACCGGCGGCAACAAAGCGCGTGCGAACGCTGCTCGAGCGTCTCGCGCGCAAGAAGTTTCGCGATGCCGATTCGCTAATCCGTTTTCATGAGCTGCTGCTGTTTCTGCGCGCGTATCCTCATGACGCCGCCACTCTGCGATTGACCAAACAACAACTGCGGACCTTCGCTGAACGAGTAACGGAGTTGCGAGCGAGCGACGTGGATGTATCGAGCCTCGGACATCCGGACGTGTCAGGCATTGCCGGCACGTCCGTTACGGACACGTTCAGCTTTTATATCGTTCGCTGGTTGGTCCAGTGCTATCCCGCGCAACTGTCGATCTATTGGGACTGGTTTGAGAGTGAGAACCGGCTGGCGGAAACGTGGCCGCGATTCATGCCGCTGTTGGAAGAAGACGCGAGCGTTGAGGCCCACGTGCCGTATCGAAAGTGGTTGGCAGCGGCGCGCGGGAAACAGTCCGAATTGGCGTGGCTGATCGAGCGCTTTGACGAACTTCCGCGGGCAGGCAAAGAGAAGGCCGAACTCTACGACTCGCAACAGATCTATGTGACCTGGACGCCGCGGTATCGCTCAACGCGAACCGGTTTGCGTGTGCCGGTGCGGAAAATCTTCTATCACGATGCGCCTTTGATTCAACGCCGCGACGTGCGCTTGATCGAGGAGTTGAACGCTTCGCCACCGCCGCTGCGAAAGCTAACCAAAGAAGAAGGAGAACGAGCGCTCGATCTTGCGCGCGAGGCATCAACGGTTCGTTATCGCGAACTCTACGGCTTCACGCACGGCGATGCGGCTCACGTTTACGAAGCCGATCTCGGCCGCGGCGTTCAACTGTTCCTCGTCGGCCTTCCCGCTGAGAAGCGGTTGCCTTTGCGCGCTTATCACGCCGCGATGATCTACAAAAACGGCGTGCCTGTTGGTTACTTCGAAGGCCTTTCGCTGTTCGAACGAATGGAGAGCGGCTTCAATCTTTACTACACGTTTCGCGACGGCGAAACAGCGTGGCTCTACGCGCGCATTCTCAACGTGATGCATCACTTCGCCGGCGTCACTTCGTTCGCCATCGATCCTTATCAGGTCGGGCATGAGAACGAAGAAGGCATCGCGTCAGGCGCATTCTGGTTTTATCGCAAGCTCGGCTTTAGGCCGACGCAGCGCGGGGTTCTGCGATTGGTCGAAAAAGAGGAACAGAAGATCGCCGCGCGGAGTGGCTATCGCACACCGGCGCGCACGCTGCGACGGCTGGCGGAAAGCCCGATGATCTTCGAGTTGGACCAGAACAAAGCGGGTGATTGGGATCGTTTTCAGGTGCGAGGGATTGGCTTGAGGATGCAGGGTAAAGAGTTTGCTTCGTTGCTATCGCTGCTGCCGCAACCAGATCCGCTGCTGCACAGAATCGCAGAAGCGAAGCGCGCTGCCGAAGAAACGAGCTACCTGGAGTTGATGCGCAAGCACGAGCTATTGCGAACGCGGGTTATAGATCTCGGCAGTTAGCGATACGAACTTCAAGAATCTTTCCGTCGGTGAAGTTCTCGAGTTTGCTGAAATAAGCAGCGCCACGATCCAGCGCCGCACGCGGCACCAGTCCCACGATCTCCGTACTGTCGATCTCCACACCCAGCGCTCGCGCCTCACGCGCGACTGCGTCGTAAGCAGCGGTCATTCCGGTAACTTCGTAATTCACGAGATTCATCGACACCTGCACGCAGTTTCGCGTTGCGAGCCGAAAGCCGAGGGCTTTCAGAAATGGAAGACCGCCGTTGCGGGCGCGAATGGCTTTCGCAATCCGGCGCGCGACCGCGATATCGTCGCTGCGCAGCACGACGTTGAACGCGATCAGAAACGGACGCGCACCGACCGCGATCGCGCCGGCGGTGTCGTGGACCACCGGCACGCCTTCATCGGGCGCGCGCTCGGCGTTCGTGGTGATCTGTTCGCGCAGCAACTCGAGCGCGCCGCGTCGCACGTCTTCCAGGTTGACGCGATCCGGGCGCAGCGCCGCACGTTCGTAGTAATAAACCGGAATCGACAACTCGCCGGCGATCCGTTTCCCGGCTTCATGCGCGAGCCGCACGCAGTCGTCCATTGTCACGCCGCTGATCGGCACAAACGGCAACACGTCGGTCGCGCCGAGCCGCGGATGTTCGCCACTGTGCGTGCGCATGTCGATCATTTCGGAGGCACGCTTCACCGCCTCAACGGCGGCGTCAACTATGTGCTCCGGTGAGGCGACGAACGTAATTACCGAGCGGTTGTGATCCGGATCGATGTGCCGGTCGAGTACGCACGCGGTCTTCACCGCCGCGATCGCAGCAGCAATACGCTCGACCGTCTCCGGCTTGCGGCCTTCACTGAAATTGGGAACACACTCGACTAAGGGAAGCATTTAGAAATCACAGAGACACACAGATACAGAGACTGCTACACTACCTCACAATGCCTTCCGACCGCTTCATCAGTCAACGCAAAAACGCCTGGCAACGGCTCGAGGATTTGCTGAAGCTGCTCGACCACGCGTCGTTGCGCCGCCTGGGCCGCGAAGAAGTGCGCGAGCTCGGACGCATCTACCGGCGCACGGCTTCCGACCTGGCGATCGCACGCGCCGAATCGCGCGATCCGCGGCTGGTCAATTATCTGAACAGCCTCGTGATTCGCGCGCACGGCCGCATCTATCGCGCCGACGCGCAGGGCGGCAAAAGAATTCGTCGCTACTTCACGCACGAGCTGCCGCAAACATTTCGCCGCACGTGGCGCTACACGTTCGTCGCGTTTTCCGTCTTCTTCGTCTTTGCCGCCTTCAGCTTCGTCACGACGAAATACGATCCTGAGTTTTCAGAACTCGTGGGCGTGAATCCCGCGATGCGCGAGTTGTACATCGAGACGAAGACACACTGGTGGGAGCAGCTCAACGACTCGAACCAGGAAGGCGCGAGCAGGATCATGACCAACAATATTCAGGTCACGATCTACACGTTTGCCTTCGGCGCGACGCTCGGCATCGGAACACTCTTTTATCTCGCCTACAACGGCGCCAACATCGCGTCGGTACTCGCGCTGACTTACAACGCTGGTTTCGGCAAGGACTTGGTCACGTTCATGGTGGCGCATGGAGTGGTTGAGCTATCGTGCATCTTTATTGCCGGAGGCGCGGGACTGCTCATCGGCAGCGCGATGATCATGCCCGGCGATCTCAAGCGCGCGGACGCGTTGCGCATTCGCGGCATGGAAGCGGTGCGTTTGATGTTGGGAGTGGCGTGTCTGCTGGTAGTGGCCGGAACGATCGAAGGTTTCATTTCACCCGCGGCAATCGATCCGCGGATCAAATACAGCATTGCCGCGATTACGGGCCTTGCGTTGTACGGTTATCTCTTCTTCGCCGGGCATGAATCGCCGGCAGCCGAGAACTCAAAGTAAGCCGCGTTCCTTCACGCGCAAATAAGTCTCCAGCAGCGCCGGCGCCAACGCAGCCGCGGTAACGTCGAGTGCCAATCCGCCGACTGACTCGACCATGCGCAACGCCGCCTCGCGATAATGAATAATCTCCTCCGCGACTGACTGCGTAAACAGATCTTTGGTCGATTCCGGCACGCCCCGAACCACCGCTTTCAAATCTCTGTCGGCGATCGTCACCACCAGCGGCAAATGACGCGGGCGTAACAGATTCAGCGACGTCAACAATTCTTTCGAACCTTCCTCGTCAACCAGATCGGTCAACAGCACTACCAGCGCTCGTCGCTTGCTGTTCGCGGCGATGAACTCAAACGCGTGCGGATAAGACGGTTCGATCATTTCCGGCTCAACGGCGTAGAGAGCTTCCAGCGCCGCGTCGATGTGATCGCGGCCGCGATTCGGCGGCAAGTAACTTTTTATGCGGCGGCCAAAAACCACGAGACCCGCATTGTCACCGGCGCGCGCAGCCGCCGAGAAAAGCGAGAGTGTCGCATGCACTGCGGAATCGAGCTTCGTCTCCTGTTCGATGCGCGCCGTCATGAGCCGCCCGGCATCAAGCGCCACCAGGATCGTTTGATCGCGCTCGATCTGATATTGCCTCGTGGTGAGCTTGCCGCGGCGGGCGGTCGTGGTCCAGGAAATGTGACGCAACTCATCGCCGCGAACGTAGTCGCGCATCGACTCAAATTCGCGGCCTTCACCACGCCAGGAAGTTTTTCGATGAGCCGAAACTAACGAGCGTGCGCCGAGTGCTTTCAACTCCGCTTCGCGCGCGCGCCGCAAGTTTGGATAGACTTTCACTGCTGTTGGCTGCGCGCCACGCGCGTCGCACCAAACGAGGCCGAGCCGGGAACGAAAGCGCAGCGCAGTGTAACCAAACTCAAATCGCCCGCGCCGCGGCGGCGCCACGCCGTAGATCAGAGTCGCCGCGCTGTGAGGTTCGACGACCACCTGGCCCTCGCGTTCGCCTTTGAGGATCATTTGCGGCGGAAACTCGTCTTTTAGCTGCAGTGATACTGAGCGGTTCGATGCGTTCTGGATATGAACTCTTACTTCCGTTTCCGCGCCCATCGCGAAACGGCCGCCAAAGTCGCGCGAGATTTCAAAGCCCTTTGGCAGTTGGCTCGCACGAGCATCGATGATGGCGACGAAGATGAGGAGCAGATCGCAGGTGAGCGCCAGCCACGCTAACCACGGCCATTGCCATGAAAGCGAGAGCGGGATAAAGGCAAGCGCCACGAGAACGTAAAAGAATTTAGTGAAGACGAAGCGCAATAGTGATTGTCCGGGTGCTGAAAGCCGTCCACAGATTACACAGAAAGCAAGCTCGGTGGCGAAGAAAACTGCGAGTCAGCGGAAAGCTGCTTAGCTCTTTTTATTGGTGGCGATATATTCCTTGAGCTTGTTCTTTTCGGGATAGTTCGGATTCTTTTTCAGATACTCTTCGTATTCGATCGCTGCTTTATCTTTCATTCCGGCCGCATTGTAAAGCCAACCGAGGCGCAGATGAGCTTCGGGTCGCCCGTTGTTGGCGGCGTCGTTGAGATAAGGAATCGCCTTCGAGCCTTTCTTGAGTTGCAAATAACACTCACCGAGCAGGAGGTTCGCGTCGCCGGAAGTTGGTTGCAATTCGACGGCTTTCGTCAGCGGTTCAACTGCTTCCTCGAATTTCTTTTGCGTCGAACGCATTCTGCCCAGATTGATGTAAGCGCGCGGTGAAGTTGGATGGACCTCGATGGCTTTGAGATAAGCGCCTTCAGCATCGTCAAATTTTTGTTCCGCGTAGTAGATGCTGCCAAGCGCGGTCCAGGCCTGAAAATCGTTATTGTCCGTTGCTACAACCTGCTTGAGCAGATCGATCGCCTGATCAAGCTTCTTCTTGGCAACCGCTTCTTCAGCCTTTTGAAAAGTCGATCTTGTCGCTGCCGGCCGATCGTAAACGTCCGCTGCCGAAATGACTCCTCCGAAGGGCGCGCCCGAGGCACCGGGTTTCCAGCGAAACTCGAGATCGTATTGATAGCCCTGAGGACTGCTGCTTAGGCCGCGAACGAACACCGGAAACACGCGGCCGACCTCTTTGTCTTCTACCTCGACCACGATCTCATACTCGCCATCGATCAGATTTGTGAACCGATAACGCCCGCGACTCGAAACTGTTTGCCGGCCGATCTCGCCGTCAGGCGGCCGGCGCAGAATTATCGTGACCTCTTGCGGCACGATGGTGTTGTTGTCACTCGTTACGCGCACGTCGCCAAAGACTGTTTTACCACCTTGCGCGAATGCGTTTGCTGCAAACAGTTGCATGACACCGAAAACCAGCAGTAACAAAAAGCGTGGACAGGTTCGCAGCATGAGACTTCTCCTTGAAATAAAAAGGGCTCCCGCATGCGCAGGAGCCCGTAAAGTCAAAGACGAAACTGAGCTAGAAGCTGTAGCGGAAAGCAAACTGCATTTCCCGCGGCGTACTAGCTGAAGTTGTGATCTGGCCGAAGGTGGTACCAGTGATACCAACGGCCGGCAGACCAAAGCTGTTGTGATTGAAAAGATTGAACGACTCCCAACGAATCTGAATGTTGTGGTGCTCTGACCACGGCATCTGGAACGTCTTGATCAGTGCCGTATCCACGTTCCAGAAAGACGGTCCACGGAACATATTGCGGCTGCCGATTTCACCGTGCTTCGGAAAACGGATTGTACCATCAAGCGGCTTCGCTGGATTGAAGACGGCCTTCGGATCGTTGAAGAACTGAATCGCACCGGTCGTCGTGTCGTTGTGAATTCCTTCCTGAAGAGTGCCTACGTTGGCGTTGTTGAACGGGGCCGGGCTGTTGAAATTGAAGCCGACCGGGAAAGCGGTGGTGGTGGTGCCAAAGGGCAATCCACTGCGAGCAGTGAAGATACCCGAAACTTCCCAACCACCGATGATCTGGTTCGCCCAACCCGAAACGCCACTGCCGAACATGCGACCACGACCAAACGGCAACTCATAAATGAAGTTGGCGTTGAAGAGGTGACGAATGTCGAAGTCTGACGGTCCGCGGCAGACGCGCAGGTTGGTCAAGTCGCAAACAAGACCGCCAGTGACGGTGTTAACGACGCTCGATCCGTTGTCGATCGAGTGTGACCAGGTGTAGTTGAAGTCAAACTGGAGACCTTGCGAGAAGCGTCTGCGCAAGCTGACCAGCATGCCATCGTAAGACGATGCGCCCTGGTTGGAAATGTAGACGTTGGTACCGAACTGCGAACTCATGCCAACGTTGCCAAGGAGCAAGCCTTGCGCGGCAAGACGCTGAACCTGGTCAGACGTGTCGCCACGGAGGACGAACTGTCTGGAGGTTCCGTTGTTCAGAATGAAGCGCGTGCAGGACACACCAACGAGCGCCTGACAGTTAGGCGCACCGTAGTTTTGCTGAACCGCTGCGTTCATCTGGTTCTCGAACCAGGCCACGTTTCCGATACCGGCAACGATTTGCGCGACCGAGAGTCCAGCGTTGGTGCCGGCCAACAACTGCGATTGCAGCGTGTTGAAGGCATCAAACATCAACTGGCCCGAGGCCGGATCCTTGAAGTTCAGCGCCTGCGCTACGTCAGCCTGCGAGAAGAGCTTGCGGGCCTGGCGTCCGACGTAGGTGGTTTCGAGGATGAAGTTACCGGGAAGTTCGCGCTGGAAGCCAAAGCTGTACTGGATCGAATACGGAGTACGGAATCTCTGGTCAACAGCGTAGTTGAATTCACCAGTGCACAAGCCGGTCGGTACGCCGAAGCAATCCGGATTGTTGATGAACGGAGTCGCCGGCCGGGTAATCGGCGGCGGGGTGTTGCTGATCGGCAATGAAGTGATGCTGGTGAAACGCGGATCGGTTAGAAGCGCTTGCGCCGCAGTTGCTGCACCACCGAAAAGCTGCGTGGGTGAATTGTCAAACAGGTACGAAACCTGGTCCTGAATGAAGGTGATGGCGCCGCCGGGACGATCGTAGACGACCGAACCGCCGCCACGAATCACGGTCTTGTTCTCACCGAAGACCTTGCCCAGGAAGCCTTCACGGAAGTTTGGCGTGTAGGCAAACCCAAATCTCGGTCCAAAGTTGTTCAAGTCAGTTTCGTAGAGTGAACGACCATTGTTCGCTTTACCGATCAGGTCGTAACGGAGTAACGGCTCAGCGTTGTCGCCACTGATTCCGGCGGCGGCATTACGCTGGCGGAGATCGAACAACTGACGCATGTCGATATCCTGCGCGGCCTGGAACCCATCCGCTTCGTACGGTGCTGGATAAAGGTGCCAGCGGACGCCCAAGTTCAGGGTCAGGTTATTGCGCACTCTCCAGTTGTCCTGCGCATACAACTCCAGCTCGTTGTATTTGTAGTCGCGGTGCTTGCCCGTGCCGGGAGCGAAAGCGACCCCATCCGTGCCGTAGTTGAAGTTGGTATTGAGCGAAGCAAAGCGTCCGAGTGCGAACGCGAATGCTGAGTCGTAGTTACCAGTGATGGTTGTGTTGGTGTTCGAGTTGATGTTCAGCGGACGCAGACCCGGATCGAGCGCGCTCAAAAGGCCGCCGATGCCGACTGCCGGGAAGTTAAAGTCGTTGACGAGACCGCTCTTCGAATCGATTGGCTTGAATGAACCACCAAACTCGAGCGAGTGGGTCCCGCGGGTCCACGTTACGTCGTCACGAATGGTCGGAACGAGCACGAAGCGATCCTGATCGCTGATGCCGGCAAACGGAGCCGAGAGGCCCATGCCGAACGTGAACGACTGGGGAAACGAGGGCTTGAAGTTGGTCGGGAAGAGCAATCCGGAGCGGGACGCGCCGACGGTGATCTGATTCACGAAAGTCGGGCTCGCGGTCCAGGTGTGACCCACAACCCAGGTATAGTCCTTAACGACGATTTGAGCAGTTTCAGGATCGCCAGGGAATTGTGCGGCCACCGAGTTAACGGTGTCGGTCTGCACGCGGCGGGCGATATTGAAACGGCCAAAGAATTTCTGCTTCGAGGTTGCGTTCCAGTCAAAGCGGGTCGTGTACGTGTTGTCTTTACGTTGCGACGGCGCGTTGAAACGGAAGCCACCAGTGTTGATGCCGTCACCGGCGGTCAAATCGTTCGCCTGTGGATAGCGGCTGTTGATGAAACTGAGCAGTGCAGCGTTCGAGCCAACACCTTTCGGATCCAAAGCCTGGATCTGTGCGGCCGTAAGAACCGAAATACAGTTGGGAGCGGTGTTCAGTCGCGATGAAGTTCCGCAACCAGCGTTGTTGTTGATGTAGCCCAGGCCACCATTGCGGAAGTGGTTCAAGGGAACAATTCGCAGGTAAGAAACGCCCTGCGCATCGCGGCGTCCTTCATAGTCGAAGAAGAAGAACAGCTTGTCCTTCATGATTGGGCCACCGATGCTGCCGCCGAACTGATTACGCGTCAACTGCGGGCGCGCAATGCCGGAGCGGTTATTGAAGAAGCTGTTAGCAGCAGTCGCGGCAGTGCGGTTGTATTCGCGCACGTTGCCGTGGAAGTCGTTGGTACCACTCTTGGTCACCAACTCAACCTGGCCGCCGCTGCTTCGACCATCAGAAGCGCCGGGGTTGGTTGAAACCGCGCGAAACTCCTGAATCGCATCGATCGGAGCATTACCGACGGTCGCTGCGAACTGGCCCGTGGCCTGATCGTTAGCGTCGATACCGTCAACGGTAATGTTGCCCTGGTCCGAACGTGAACCAGTAACTGAACCTACGCGGTTCGTAGTGGTTGTTCCGACGTTGTTACCGACTACGCCCGGCTGGAGGCCGATCAGCGCAGCAGGTGAATTGCGAATCTGAATGGGAAGCTCTTTTAGTCGTCTTTCTCCGATAACGTTGCCGATGCTGGCGTCGGTAGTGTTGAGCGTGACTTCATTGGAGGCCGTCACGACTACGGTGCCGGAAACCTCGCCGATAGTCATTTCAGCGTTGTGTGTTTCCACGTTGCCAACGCCGAGGGCGACGTCATTGATTACCAGAGTTTGAAAACCTGGAGCAGTAAATGTGAGCTTGTAGCCTTGGCCCGGCAACACTTTGGGGAAAGTGTACACGCCTTGATCGTTGGTCTTGGTCGCGCTCTCGGTGCCGGTCTTCGTATCCGTCAGTTTTACATCAGCACCGGCGATGACTGCGCCGTTGCTATCTCTAACTATTCCCGTCACGCCTGCGGTGCTCTGAGCCGATGCCGATATGGCAAAGAAGCAGAGAGTCAGGGTCGCAAGCATGAAGGTAAAAAGCAATTTCTTCATTTGGGCTCCTTCCCGAAACTTTGTTGGAGGCACTTCTCAAAACTGCCCAGACTTCAGGCTAGCTTTAGAAGTCTTGATTACTCGATCTCACTTACTAGGAATCCGTGAGATAAATGTGTGCTGGTACCATGGGGAGACAACAGCGCGGTGACTTATGCAAGGAATGTTCCCTTGTTCCGTTTTTTGAAGACAGGGCCGGAAATACCTAGGTGAGAGTGTGACAGCCGTGTCATTGGGGGCATGTCAGCCATCCAAAAAACAAAAGTAATTTTCAAAATCTCAAATTCAGCAAACTCTTGTCGGTTCACATTTACGTACTAATTCTCGCGTTTTTTGAACGATTGGTCTGACCTTATCGCGGCACCTCGGCCGATCCGAGGATGTCTGTAATCACCGCGTCGGGCGTCACTCCGTCAAGTTCTGCCTCGGCGCGAAGCGTCAACCGGTGGCGCATCACGGGCAAAGCGACGTCGCGCACGTCGTCCGGAGTGACGAACTCGCGGCCACGAATCGCCGCCAGTGCTTTTGAACATAAGAGCAGAGATACAGACGCGCGCGGGCTCGCGCCATAGTGCACGAATGAATGACTGCGCGTACGCCGAACGAGATCGACTGCGTAGTGCTGCACGCCCGGCTCCATGCGCGCGCGCGCAACTTCCGCGCGACAGTGCATGATCGCACTCGCGTCTGCGAGTGGCTCGATGTCGACCTGATCCAAACGCTTTGCGTTGAAGCCGCCGTCCCAGCGCGCGATCACTTCGCGCTCATCATCTTCCGACGGGTAACTCAAAAGTATCTTCAACTGAAAACGATCGAGCTGCGCTTCGGGCAACGGATACGTTCCTTCATACTCGATCGGATTTTCAGTGGCGAGCACAGTGAAGACCGGCGACAACGGATACGCGTCGCCGTCGATCGTTACCTGGCGTTCTTCCATTGCTTCGAGCAGAGCGGCTTGCGTCTTCGGCGGCGTGCGATTGATTTCGTCGGCGAGGAGAATGTCAGTAAAGATCGGGCCGCGCCGCAAATTGAACGTCGAGTTGGCGATGTTGAAGACATTCGTACCGGTGATGTCGGAGGGCATCAGGTCGGGAGTGAACTGAATGCGACTGAAGCCGGCGTTGATGATGCGCGAAAGCGTTTTGACGGTCAGCGTCTTCGCGGTGCCGGGCACGCCTTCGATTAGCGCGTGGCCTTCCGCGAGCAACACGATCAGGATCTGCTCGATCGCGTCTTCCTGGCCGACAATTACTTTTCGCAACTCGTTTTTTATGTGGGCAATAGTTGAGGAGACCAATTCAGCCATTCGTTATCAGGTGACCTTTCGTCAGATGTTTTCCGCTGCTTGCCTTGCATCACGCGAACGCATTCGCAAACCGAGCTTTCGTTCCAACTCACGCAATCGCTTCACGAGATCTATTGCCTGGCGCCAGTTGGTTGGCTCACCGTTAATTACTTCTTCGCATTGCCGCATCAAGGTTTCGAGTTGTTGCTGGTCAACTTTCGAGCGCGCGGCGATACGCTTCGCAATCTCAGAACGCGAACTGTTGTAGTTCACGCCCGCGTATCGCGCCAACACTCGCCGCGTGCGCGAATAGATGTTTTCGATTGCCAGGTCAAACGCTTTCGAACGTTCCTGCAATTCAGCCATCGAGGCGACAAACTCCAAACTCGAGCGCCGATCAACTTGTGGCAACGGCAACGGCCGCGCAAAGCGTCGGGCGTTGGTCCAAAGAATAAACAGCACGAACAGCAGTAACTGGCCCGCGATAGCCAGCACCGGCGTACCCGAAAAATAAGCAGCGAAGGCGTTCCCGGTCGCGCCGTGGCCCTGGTGATACTCGTCGAAAGCGATCAAGCCGCCCAAACCGGTTAAGGCATTGACGGCGAGCTGCAAGTTGTCGTTCGTCCTGATGCCGAGATTGGCTACGAGATAAGGATCGCTGAGCACGATGACGCGGCCGCGGCCGTAAGCGTAATCAACTACCAACGCACCTTCTCGATCGGCAATATGGACCACGGGAGCATGTGAGACCGGCACGTACTCAGTCGGGCTTACAGCAATAGGCGGAGGCGATCCCGGCTGGCCCGGCTGGGCCGGCTTGCCCGGTGACGTGATCGTGGGCGCGGGCCGCTTGACCGAGGAGATCGCCAGGCGTCCGGCAAATCGCGACGGCATCACTGATTCGATGTTGTGCGTTAGCCGCGTCGGTTGGATCGGAGTAAACGGAGTCACGTCCTTCGTCATCTCGGCCGCGTTAACCGGATCGAGATCAAATGACGGGAAATCGACTATTCGCGAGGAGATGTTCCAATCGCCGGATCTCGGAAGCAGATCGTCATCCGGCATGCGATCGATCAGGACAAAGCAGCCGCCCGAGGCGATCCACTGATGCAGGGCATCAGCCTGATCCTTGTTGAACGGCAACTGAGTCGAACCGATGACTACAAAAGTCGAGACGTCCTTCCCCGCTTTGCTTAATAACTTTTCAGGCGCCTCACGCCAACGCATTACTTTGTAACCCGACTCGTTCAGGAAATCATGCAACGCGCGCGTGCCGGTCGGGCCTGAATTGTAGGTCGAGCGATTCGGCAGCAGTTCAGTGTCCTGAAGTTTTTCTTTTTTGACGTACGTGAAGGTATTGATGACGACGAGCACGCCGATGATCACGATGAAGGTCAGAATGATGGTGAGTCGCTGGCGCATCGTGAATCAGTTTTGTGTTTGCCGTGCTGCCTGATAGCTGGAGCGGAAATTTTGCCAGTCGCTGTCACTGGCGTCGACAAAGCCGTACCAGTGGCGTTCGAAACTTTCCGTCAGCGTGCGCATCGTCGGGTGAAGCAGCGGAATATTCCTGACGGCGTTCAGGTAATCGCGATTAGTCTTGTGCTGCGCGAGTGTGAGCACTTTGCGATCGCCAAGTTCGACGAGCAGCGCGATATAAGTCTTGCGAATCGCAGCACGGATGTCTCCGCGACGCGCCAACGCTTCTGCTTCGGACAATAAATCGCCCGCAGTTTGTTCCGGCTCCAATCGCTCGCCAAGAACAATGCGTGCCTCGCGCTTCTTCTTTTTCGCGCGCCGCTTGCCTAAAATCTGAAACCTCGCGAGCAGGATTTTCAAAACATAGAACAGCACCACCAGCGCAACGAGCACGACGAGACCTTCAGCCACCAACGTCAACCAACGTCCGCCACCGGCGTGAATCGGCAAGCGTTGCGGCAGGTGGTCAATAATCCAGCGAATGAACTCCGCCATGAGCCGTCTGAGCGCGTTCGGTCCGGCAGCCTTAGTCACATATTCCGGCCGCGCGAGAATACCGTCGAGTTTCTGTTTCGCTTGCGTTTTCGCATCCGCGGCTGTTGCCTGGCGTTCATAACCAACCCGTTCTTCGATGGCTTTTAACCGCTCGATCAATTGCGGCAATCTCGTCGCTCTCTGTTCGCGCGTAGAGTTTTTTAGATCCTTGAGCGCAATCGTGAGCCAGGAGTTATCGACCTTGCAGACGTCATCGCTAGCCCTTACCGCTTCAGTCTCAGGCACCGCTTCAGCAACAGTCTTAAGTGCCTGCTCGAACTGTTCCTGGTAAGTATCGGGATACTCCGATTCATCAATCTCGTCGAGATCTTCGAGCGCCTTAAGCGCGCGTTGTAACTGGTTTTGGTAATCCGCCGGTGAAAGCGGTTCGGCGTGCACGCTAACCGGAACGACAAACAGCAGCGCGAGCAACAGAAAACTAAGGAAGCGATTTCTTTCTGTGCGGATCTCAGGCATCACTATCATCAAGTGATATTCAGAATGCTGCCTGTCGATCTCGGCGTTGATGGCACGGGTGGAGCTTGCTTGCCGGAGATCGACGAAAGCGCAGTTCCCAACGGCGATGAGACGTTGACGTCAGGCAGTTCGCCAAGCTGCCGCGCGGCCATCAACTCGATATCGTAACCTTCGTGACGTACTCGCTCGTCGACGTAGAGCAACGATAAACCGAGCATCCAAACCGGAGTTAAAAGAATTGAGCTCAGCGGGCCAAGCACACTATAAGCAATCGAATACCACGCGGGCCACTGGTTCGAGTTCGTCGGATCGATGCCGTTGAGATAACCATACCAGCCGAGCGGAACGAGGAGCACCATCAGCGCCGAGTAAGTGGCGAAAGTAGTAAACAGCGTCATCGCCATGAGACGCCGCACGTTGCCGCGAGCCAGCGAAAAACTGCGGCTGAAAGATTCGAAGACGCCCTTGCCTTCAACCAACAGCACCTGCGGCACGTAAGCAACTCGGCCGGCGATGAAGAAGAAAAGCCACGTGCTGGAAGCGAGGCCGATAACGACTGCCAGAATCACAATGACGACCGTCAGCCAGGTGGCGATGGCCGACGTGACCAGCGCCAGCACCGTCGCTATCAAGATCACCAGGTACGCAAGAAACCAGACGACGCTGAGCGAGACCAAGATCCATATCAGCACGAGGATCGACGCGGCCAACAAACTCCAAAAACGAGCGCGCACTGCCGCATAAGTTGCACGCGCAGTTACCGGCTCATTGCGAAGCAAGTGGGCCACGAGCGTTCGCGAGGCGCCGCCCATCACGACGATCATGAAAAGGTAACCACCCATCGACACGAAAAACGAGAAGAAGCTCACCGTGAGGTAGAGCAACAGATCTTCTGTCTCCGGCGTGGTAAAGATCTTCCGGAAATAAATCCAAAACACGATCCAACCCGCTGCGCCGATGATTACCGGAGGCGCCGCCGTTCTAATCAAGACGAACAGGTGACGGCGATAGAGCCTGACGGCGCGATCGATCAGGTCGCCCGCACCGAGAGGCGCAAGAGGAAGTTCGTTTGGAGATAAGGTTGCGGACATCGATCGCTTGAGATAAAGGCGCTGACAGTTACTGCGCGAGAAGTATACGGGGCGACCGGCCAAAACGCATAAAAAAATGGAGCGACGCGTTGGCGGCGTCGCTCCGTTTGAGTTTCACGCGCTGGTCAAGTTACCACGCGACCTTGAATTGGAAGTTCATAACGCGCGGATTTCCGCTTTGGGAAGTGATACGCCCGAAGCTGGTCGAGTCAAAGTTCTGAGTGCCATAGACGAAGTTCGGATTGTTTAGCACGTTGAGGAACGTCGCCTTCAGTTCAGCTTTGACTTTTTCAGTGATCGGAATGCGCTTCACGAGACTCGCGTCAATGTTGAAGTAGCTCGGGCCATTGAACGAGTTGATCGGGAAATTGCCAAAAACTCCCGGCGCCGGAGCGGCGAGAATTCCCGGCTTGATTTGCGAACTCACGAACGCACCCGTGTTCGGGTTGCTCACGATGTTCAGGATCGCCGGGTCGATGAAATAGACACCCGTCGGAGTTCTGAAGATACCGATGTGGCTCTTAAACTCCGCGAAGCTCATGCCAATCAGATCGGCGGGATTGTTACCAGCGTTGAAATTGTTGACTGTTGAGCGATTGGAAGCCACGTAGACCGGCGGCCTGGTCTGCCAGACGACGATCGATCCAAATGTCCAACCACCGATGATTCGATCTACGACTCCGTTCGTCGAGCTCAAGTAACGGCGACCATTGCCGAACGGGAGATCGTAAAGCGAGTTGAAGACAAAGCGATGAGTCTGGTCCGCGTTTGAACGGCCATAGTCCAAGCCCTTATCGCGCAAGGTGCGGAACGAAGTCAGGTCGTTCTGGTTGTTGCCGAGAGCATCTCTGGCGTCCGTCAGTGCTTTGCTGAACGTGTAGTCAGCATTGAACTGAAGTCCAGCTGCGAACCTGCGTCGAACCTCGATCTGCAACGCGTTGTAGTTGGACATCGAGTCGTTGTTAAGCATTGTGATGCCGGCCGCATTTGGATTCGCAACGAAGAAGTTCGCTGGAATGCCCAAGGCAGCGTTCTCACGATTTGCCCTGAAGGTCGTGGAGAACGCCAAATTGTTTGCCAAAGCACCGACGTTATTGAGATTCAGATTACTGATGTTGGTTGCGTTGGAGAACTGCCCGGCCGTTGTTGAGCCCGTCGGCAGCCCGGCTTGAGTGAAGAACGCATTAAAGATTGGCAGCGGAACACAAGCCGCGCAGGCACTGGTGCCCGCAGTGCCATTCGGCGCAAAGCTCGAACCTCCTCGAGCTGCCAGGTTCTTTTGCGCGTTTAAGAATTCCTTGAGAAACCCATTTTCATAGATGTTAATTTCGTTGAAGTTGTTTGCGCGCCAAACCTTAACGCCATGGTTGGCGACGTAACGAACCTCGAATGCCATGTCGCGAGTAATTTCACGCTCGTAGCCAAACGACCACTGCTGCACATACGGTATGGACAGATTGGGATCGATGGCCCACAAGGCGTTGTTTGGATTCGCCAAAAAATTCTGGCGATCGGTAATCGGCATAACGAAAGGAATCGTCGGCAGGGGAACACCACCGGAAGTCAACACACCTTGCGGCGTGGTGTTAGCAGACGTTTGAATCAGGCCAGGGTTGGTGGTACCGGTGCCCAGCGCGTTGCTGATGGTGGTAAAGCCGTCATGCAAGTAGCTGATCGAGTAGCCGCCACGGAACGAGCTTGTTCCCGTTGGCCCAAAAACCTTCGCCAGGAAACCGCTCTTGAAATCGGGCGAGTAAGCAAACCCGAAGAACGGCGCCCAGTTATTCCAATCGTTTTTGTACAAGCCCTTCCCCGTGTCGCCGCTGACGAAATCAAGCGTCGCCTTGGCCGGAGCCGCACCGGCTGGAGCATTCGGCTGGAAAAGATTTGCCGCGCTGCCGGTGATACCAAAGATGTCCTGCGGATTCGTAACCTGAATGGCCAATCCGTTTGGAATCGTCGGTACGCCCTGGTAGTCCCAGCGGATTCCTAAGTTTAACGACAGGTTCGATCGAGCTCGCCATTGATCCTGAACGTACAGCGCGAGATCGCGTTGCTTGAAGATTCTCGAGCGCGTTGCCCCCGGCACAAATCCTGATGTCGGACTCGTGACGTTGAGCGTTGCCTGAGCCGAGGCAAGCAAACCAACTAGATCAGCGTAGACGTTCTGCGCGCGAGTAACGATCGCAGTTCCAGTGGAGCCGGACGGCAGCGACGTGAAGTCTGAAGCAATGATCCCGTTGTCGTTTTGGGAATTGCTTCCCATCGTGATGTTCGGCTCAATGCCCGCGTCGTTGAAAGTATCCGCAAACACTTGTTGGAAATCAGCGCCGAGACGGAAGGTGTGCATTCCCTTCGGGATCGCCATGTTGTCGATGAACTGATTGACCGTGGTGGTGCGGCCCTGGCTCATGAACGTATTGTCAAAGTTCGTAACTGAAGCAAGGGTCGTAAAGAACGGTCCAGCCGGCGGAGCCTTTCTCAAGAAAAGAACCGGCGCCCACTGCCGCCCATATCTCGCTTCATTCGTAACGTTGCCGAACGTCGAGTGCAAAGCTCCGGTTATCAACCATCTCGTTGATGACTGGAACCCATCGATACCGCCGGGAAACGGTGCTTCAAGCGCGTTGAAGGTGTCAGGAGTCAGCAGGAACTTGGCCTTATTGAAAACGAACTCGGCCTTGTGGGTACCAAATTTGGTGTTCTCGAACAGCACGTGATCATAACGGAACACGTACTTGTCGCTCGGGTCTGTCCCCGTAACGTTGTAGCGATAACCCGCCGTGTTGAAGCTGTCGCCCACAAGCGTGTTGTTGGGCAACGGCATCAGGTTTATCTGCCCGAGGGTGACCGGATTCAAGGTCTTGAAATTCGGATTACCGACGTTCAGCAAGTTGACTGTTTGAGTTTGGCCGTTAGCACCCGTGTAACGGAAGAGCCCGGTTCGGGCAAGATCGGTTAGCACGGTTCGATTGCGCGTGACTGAGAAGTTCTCGCGGAAACCTTCGTACGAGAAGAACCAGAACGCTTTGTCGTGGCCGTTCCAAATCGCCGGACCACCCTCACCAAATCTTGGCAGGAACATCGGGCCACCAACATCAAAACCAAAGAAGTGTTGGTTCTGCCGTGCTCTTGGTGTGTTGGTCAGATTGTTGAAGAAGGTGTTCGCCTGGAAGTAGTCGTTGATGTTTTGATAGAACACATCACCATGAAAGTCATTCGTTCCGCCGCGTGTCACGAGCCGCACCTGGGCCACGCCGCGTCCTGAACCGGAGTCGTTTGTTCCGGTCGTGATGCTGAACTCACTCGTCGAATTCAGTGAAGGGGCGCTGATCGCGAAGAGTGAGCTGGTCTTGACGAAGTTGTCCATCGCGTTGATGCCGTCTTGCGTCAGGTTAACTGAAGTCTGGCGCAGACCGCTGATCGACGAACCACGGTTGTCAGTTCCAGTGACCGCGACGCCAGGCTGCAAACCCGCCAAGTCGAGTGGGTTCCTCGCCGGCAGCGGTAGATCCTGAACCTGACGAGTGTTGATTACGCTCGTCAGCGTCGGGGTCGTTGAATTAACAATGTCCTGAGTTGCGGTTACGGTTACCTGTTCGGTAACTGAACCGACTTCCAGCACAATGGTCGTGCGCGAGGACACACCTAGTTCGATCACCAGATCGGTAGCGAGTGCCTTCTTGAAGTTAGTAGCTTCAACGGCAACGGAATACTTTCCTGGCGCTACTTGTGGAAACACAAATTCGCCTTGTTCGTTGGTCGTTGTGCGCGTGTCGATTTTGGTCGCGGTGTTAGTAAGCGTGACAGTGGCGCCCGCGACGATGGCACCCTGTGGATCGGCAACCACCCCGGTCAGGGACCCGGTTGTAACTTGTCCCATCACAGGTAGAGCGAGCCAGCAGGTCAGAGCTAAGACGGCGGTCGCCCAAGAAACGCGGTGGGCGACCGGCCGAGTAGCGGAGAGACTCTGTGGCGAAAAAAGAAATCTCCTCATTTTGGCTCCTCCGGAAATCCGCATGTTGTAGTGGTAACTGCAGAAGGAAAAATTTGCGTGACTAACGAAAACTAGTGGCAGCAAAAGACATGCCGTGATCCTCACGTGATCGACTGCGAATTTGCTCAGGCTTACGCAAACGCGATCGAGTCGTCTATTTATAAATTTGGATCGTCCTCCGAATGTTTGGAGAATGCTGCGGGATTCCGTGGGTTCGCCTATTGAACGTCGAAGCGCACCTGCTGTGAAGCGCTGGTTTTACCGGCGCGATCGATAGCAGTGATGCTGAGAATGTACCTGCCCGCGGTGAGTTCTTTCAGTGGCAATTCAGTCGCGTACGGCAATCGCTGCTGATCCTGTCCACGCTGCGTGGCGAGCGGCTTTACACCGGTCGTCACGACGGGCTGGTTGTTGCGCAAAACCTGCACTTGAATCGCTACATCCGCAAGTCGATCTGGTGAGTAAGTCGCGTTGTAAACGAAGACAAGGCAGCGCAAAAATGAGTCGCGCCTCAGCCGGCGCGTGATGCTTAGCGGCGCCTGTTCCGAGAACAACCGGCCGCCATCGATCGGCGCGGACATGTTCGACGCCACACGCTCACCGACAACGATGCTGCTCAACGTCAACTTCTTCGCCGACAAATCAGGGATCTCGATCCACGACTTGGCTGTTCCGACGCGACCGGAGAGCGCGTCACGCGCGGCGACGCGAACCTGATACAAACCAGGACGCGAAAAGAAATTGTGCGTGTACGTCAGCTTTCGCCCGTTACTCTTCAGCGCTTCCGCAAGCGTAATCTTCTGGCCAAAATTGCTGGTCGACTTGCCCTCCTGATCGAACACCGCGCCGGCCAGATCAACGCTCGGCGGCAGCTTTCCCTCATTCGCATCGGACGACAAAGCTTCCATCGGAATCTCCATCAATACACTCAAGGAAGCGCCTTTGTCAGGCGTGTCGAGATAACTGAGCGCCATCGCCAACGGAATCTCACGCGCCGGGCTCGTCGCCACCAACGCGTCTTGAAGTTTCGCTTCGGTTGTTTGCGGCTTCTTTGATTCCTTCGCGCTCTTCGGCACGCTCTCGACGTTGAAAGCTGCTTTGCGCAAACGCACTGTCAACTCGGGCCGTCCGATCACAGCGACTTCCAACCGGCGATTCTTGTTCGAAGTTTCTCCCGCGCGCTCCGGCGTCCAGCCAAGCAAGTAATAAACGGACGTCTCTTTCAATCCCATTTGCACTGCCGCATAGAGATCGTTGTGGTTGAAGAGCGTGCGCCCGCCGCTGTCTTGCGCTAACGAATTCAGCGGATCCTGAAACGCAAAGATTTCACCCTGGCTCGAACGCAGCAGACGCGCGCTCGGATCGGAACCGGTCGCGTCGTCGAGCAAAGTTGTGCCCAGGCCGCGCGCATCAATCGAATAGATCACAACGCCCGCTCGAGCTGCCGCGGTGCCAAGCGTTCGAAGCGCATTGCTCATGTCGTTGTAGTTCGGGTTGATGAGAAATCCGTCGGAGATGAAGAAGAGCATCTTCCGTCCGGGCACATTCGCGGAGTCGCGAATCAAACTGTCGAGCGACTGCAAACTCTTCAGAATCCAGTAAGACGCCTGGCGCATGATGTCCGCGGCGCGCCCGCGAACCAACTCGGTCGCCACCGCACGAGTCATCAACCGGTTCTTCTTCATCTCTTCGTCGACGAAGTAGTTGAGCGTGTCGGTATCGCCGCGATCGATTTGAAACGCTTGATACTCGCTGATTGGCGGAACGCCAAAGTCTTTTCCGCTTCTTTGATAAGGAGTCAGCCGCGTGAGCGCGTGACGCAGCACGGTTTTGTTGTCAGTGAGTTGTTGAAAGAAACCGACGCGCCCGCTGGCGCTGACGATTTGCGCTTCGTCGTTTTCCGTTTGCTCGTAGTCGATGTACTTCGAAATCAACCGGCGCGCTTGATCGATGCTCGTTGGTGAAAGATGTATGTCGTCGACGAAGAAGAGCACCTTGCGGCCGGACGTCGCCGTCTCCTTTGGCGCACGCTGTTGGCGCGACGCGAGCCACTGCACTTCTTCGGATCCGGAACCGGCTTCGACTCGTTCGAAAAACGTGATCGGCGCCGGTTTGCCGTCGATGCGCAATTCGAAGTTCTCTCGGCTGAGTCCATCGACAAGTTTTCCCTGCGGGTCGAAGACCGTCACGTCGGTCTGTCGCAGCTCGGTGTAGATTTTGACGACTTCGTCGGCTGGTTCAGGTGAGGGTTTCTGGCTGGGCGTTTGGCCCGCAGCTACGGAAGCCACCAAGACGCACAGAAGCGCTCTAATATTCGAGTTGGCCACGATACATCATGTCCGCCAGCTTGAAAGTCACGTTGAGTTTGATGTCGTTGTTCACTTCACTGACGAAGCGCACCGTTCCGGTTTCCGCATTGACAAACGGCTGCCCGTCAACGACGCGCGGAAAGATAAACTTCGCTCCGAGACGATCAGAGATCGGTTCACGATACTGCATCAAGTAAAGCCGCTTGCCGTCTTTTCGTTCGAGATATGTCTGGTTCTTCAACGTGCCGATCGTTGCGGTCGCAAAGGCCTGTTGCGCCGGCGCGGAAAAGCGGCCGTCATTAGCGTCGAGGTCAACGGCGACAACTATGAAACTGCTGAAGTCGCGATCGATGAATGCCTGCAGTCCTTCAAGAGTTTGCTGATCGACGTTGGGCTGAGCCAGCGATACCATGCGCATGAAAGCTTCACGCACAGGTTTCGCAGAAAGCAGGCGGATACGATAATTGATCGTCACCGCCTGATTGACGGCGCCCTGGCCAACGCGATTCACATTCACTGCCGCACGATCGGCGCGTCCCGTGGCGGCCCCCGAACTTCCCGGAGTCGACGTCGGGCTGTACGTCATCTCTGACGTGTCAGTGTCGGTTTGCGTTTGGCCCCAGGCGGAGTGGTTGAGCATTTTGTCGGCTTGCTCTTTGGTCCAGTCCTTCCAGGGCTTGTCCTGCGAGACAGCGATGCTTACCAACAAAAGCAATATTGGAACAGTGAGAAATAGTTTTTTCATGGGAGGTTCAGTATTCGAGTTTTCCTTCGTAGAGCATGTCGGAGAGTTTGTAACGCGTGTTGAGCTTCATCTTCTCATTCATCTGGGCGACGAAGCGGACGGTATCGTTTTCGCTGAGGAACGGCTTGCCGTCAACAGTGCGCGGAAAAACAAACTTCGCGCCCATGCCGTCCTGGACCGGAGCGCGATAGTCCGACAGAAACAGTTTCTGGCCGTCCTTGCGCTCGAGGTAAACGTTCTTTGCCAACAACTCAGTCGTGGCCGTCGCGAAAGCGTTTGTCACCGGCCCGGCCATTCTTTGATCGCCGACTTCAATGCCAACCGATACCACAATGTAATCGGCAAAGTCACGATCGATGAAGGCCTGCAGTTGGCCCGTGAGCGCTTCGTCGGGTTGCGCCTTCGTCAACAACACCATGCGCGCAAACGCGGCGCGCACCGGTTTCGCAGACAGGAAACGCACGTGATACTTCACTTGCTTCGTTGGCTTCGACTCGCCGGTTTCACCCGTGCGACTGATCTCGCGATCGGCCGCACGCGGAGCAGCGACTTGCGTGATCGCACTTGAACTGCCGCCGCTCGATTGGTCGTCTCCTTCGGTTTGCGTCTGTCCCCACGCCGAGTCGTTCAGAGTTTTATCAACGTCTTTCCTGGTCCATTCCGTCCACGGCTTCTGCTTCTGGGCGAAAGCCAAACTCACCACCATCATTACCACCAGGCACGTAGTCAATACCTTCATTTTTACTTGGGCTCCTTCGTATTGCAGGTAAATTCATTGAAAGTAGAAAAGCGATCCGATCCGTGATCCGCGGCGAGGTCGCGCCGCGCGTAGTCGAGATGCAAGACGGACATCAATAACGTCGCCTGATTATCAACCAGGCGCAACGTCAAATCCTTCGCGCCGATCTTTTCCGTCACCAACTGCGAAAGCAAATAGTGGCGGCAACTGAACGCGGGCACTTCGCCCAACGGCTTGCGCACAACCAGCCCGTGCGACGAAAAGATTTCCAACACAGGATTGCCGGCAATGTTCTTGTCGTCGATGTTCAGCACTCCGACAATCTCATCGCGTCGCATCTTTCCGCCGTCAGCTATGAGCGCCGCGCCGGCGACGATGTAATCAGTGGCGAGTCCGGCGCGCGTGGGCGACTTTTGGTAAGAGCGCGCTGATGCCAGCCCGGGTCGAAAGTGCGTGAACGCGGTGGCGTTCCATTCAACCGCCGTGACTTCCACCTTCATCAGCGTGTGATTCGTCAACGGGGTGATCGCCAGCGAGAGACCGCCCGAGAATCCTTTCGGCAGATCCAGTCGCGCG
>Ga0247688_1000069_pt1 | contig 45973 bp, 18 predicted proteins | sample CNK29_metaG_FD_182718 | JGI IMG/M metagenome (GOLD analysis project Ga0247688, IMG submission 182718) | Soil microbial communities from Purdue University Martell Research Forest, Indiana, United States - CNK29 | ecosystem: Environmental > Terrestrial > Soil > Temperate forest > Bulk soil... | reverse complement strand
CCACCGAGATGTTCGTGATCATCAACTCGACGCCGACGCGCATCAACAAAAGCCATCTGGTGGACTTGTATGAGCGGGTTTCATGGGCGGAACCGGATCGCCGGTTCGCGGCGCATATTGCCGAGATGCTCTACCGCGAGGCGGACAGCCCGTTGCGCTACCGGATCAACCGCCTGGGCGGTCGCAGCAAACAGGAGAAATGGATTTTGCAGGCCGAGCTTTACAACGAAATCCATCGCTGGGTAAAACGGGCTTGGGCAACCATCGAGAATGAAGGCACCGACAAGCGCGCAGCGGCTCGATATTACGGAATGGTGCGTGATTTTCTAAAAGCTTCGGCACAGGTGTGGGGTGAAGCCTGGGGCAACTCCGATTACATGGTGACAAAGCCGGTGACACTTAAAGCCATGATTCGTGTCTGCGCCGATCTCGCCACACAAGATGGCGAACCGGAGGAAGACCGTGTGAATCGCTGGAGCCAGAGATTGGGAGTCTGGGCTGAACAAGTCAGGAACTACCGCAATGAAGGATTTTATGAACGCTTCCCTGCCAAAGGCCAGGTCGAGCGCGTGGTGCGGATTCATCGGGAACTTGCCCGCATCGCCGGTATCCAATCCAGATCAAAGGCAGCTGTGCAAGGTGATGGGCAATGAATGCATCTATTGTTTACGCGCAGGCTGAACCCAAGAACTTCAACGGAGCTTTGTTTCGCACCGCGCAGGAAGCGTTGAGTTCTGCCGGCCAAGCCACCGGGAAGTTTACAATTGAATGATGCCCCGCTGGATCGCCGTCGTGACCGCTTCCGTTCGGTCAGCCGCCCGGAGTTTGGCCATGATGTTTTTGATGTGGTCTTTCACGGTATGTTCCGTGATGTTGAGGCTGTCGGCAATTTCCTTGTTGGCCAGACCTTTCGCGAGTTCATTCAAGACCTGCACTTCCCGCGGGGATAACTCCACAAACGACTCCCGGGCGGCCAGCCGGTTGGCGACCTCGGTTGGAATCCAACGCTGTCCGGCCATCACGGCCCGAAGCGCGCTGATCAGCTTGTCTCCGGAAGTGTTCTTAAACACGTATCCCCGGGCCCCGGCTTGCAGCGCCCGGTGAATCTGCTCATCGCCGTCAAACGCCGTGATGATGATGACCCGCGCGGACGGAATTTTGGCCAGGAGTTCCCGGGTGGTCTGAACGCCGTTTTTGACGGGCATGTTCATGTCCAGCAACACCAGATCCGGATGATGCCGGCCAAAGAGTTCAATGGCCTGGACGCCATCGTCCGCTTCCGCCACCACCTCCATGTCGAGCTCGGCATTGACCAAGGTGACCAGTCCAATCCTGACTATATAGTGGTCGTCGGCCACCAGAACGCGGATTTTGTCCGATTTTTTCATGGTCGTCCTAAAAATTCACCAGTGGGGGCTGGGCGTTTTCCCGATCCGCAACAACGGGGATTTCGATCTGCAGCGTGGTTCCCACATTCGGCGCGCTGGTGAGATTGAACCGGCCCCCGAACCGCTTGACACGTTCCGAGATGCCGAGCAATCCGAAATGGCCTTCGCCCGGACCGGCGGCCGTTGGCGGATGAAAGCCGCGTCCGTTGTCCTTGATGATCAATGCCACCCATTCCGGCTCGAACTCCAGCTGTAAATTTACCGAGGTCGCTCCCGAGTGTTTGATGACATTGGTGAGCGCCTCGTGGTTGATCCGTAAAAAACACTCCTCGATGATTTCCGGGAGCGCGCGCACCCGGCCTTTCGTCTTCAGGTCCACGTGAATGCTGGCGCTGGCGGCAACCTGCCGGGCGTTTTCCAGCAGCGCCTTGGAAAGATCGAAATGCTCCTGAACCAACCGGCGGAGATCCCACACCGATTGGCGCACCTCGGTCTGGCTGCGGGTCATTAATTTACGGGCCAGCTCAAGGTGTTTGAGCATGCTGCCCGGATTTTGCGCATACAACTTGAACGCCGCATCCAGCTGCCAGGCCAGACCGGTCAGCGTTTGTTCGACGGTGTCGTGCAGTTCCTGGGCCAGGCGGGTTCGCTCGGACAACACCGCCTTGAATTGAAGTTCGGATTCCTTGCGCGCGGTGATTTGAAATTTCAGCTCGGCGGTCCGTTCCTTGACCCGTTCCTCAAGCTGATCGTGCGCCTGTTGCAATTCTCGCTGGGCATTTTCCCGCTCGCGGATCAGAAAGTTCAACACCTGATTCTTCCGCGACAACATGACGGTCCAGCTCACGATAATAAACAGCACAACTGAGACGATGGAAAAACCGATCAGGAGACGCTTCGGCGTGAACCAGCTCGGCTGGCGGATAATCCGGAAATCCCCCGGGTTTTGCATCAAAATCTGAAACGATCTCAATTTGCCATCGCTGTCGATTTCCGTCACGCAAACCCCGTTCACTTCCATGACGCTGCCGATCGGAATCGCGCCGAGCGCCGACCGCCCCAACTGGTCGTCCGCTTCCGCGGTGAAGGTGAAATTGGTGCCTTGCAGCACGAGCACCGTGGTGGTGTCGGACCCCGCAGTCGTTCCGCGGCTTCCCTGCTTGACCGTCCGCTCGATCAGCTTGCCCGTGAGCGAGACATACTCTGCATGGCGCAGGCCATTGGGGAACTCTTCAATCGTCGACGGCCTGGGTTTTACCGGAGATGGCGGCGCCTGTGTCTTTCGGAACGTGGCATCCTGCAACACCGGGAGATGATTTTCAAAACTCGGAAAGCCCACCGCCTCGACCACGTCGCCCAAAGCGAAGGTGCCGGGCTGGCGATTCTGAATCTGGAGCCCGCCGCTCGCATCCTGCAGGAACACATATTCGCCGGGCTTCTGCAGGGTGACCACTCCTCGAACATGGACCCGCTTGGCCAGCGAATTATCCCTCCGGAATTGGGCCAATTTGTTGAGTGGGATCACCGGCTTGTCAAAGGGATTGACGCCCTCGGCGTTTTCAACGACCAGATCCGCGAGCGTGGGAACGTATATCTCCACCGTGATCAACTGGCGCAACGACCGGTTATGCGCTTCGGCGGCCGTGCCACGGATCAGCACCTGGGATCCGATCAATTTGTGCGGTTGGAAATCAACGGGCACGATCACATAGGCCCGAAACCGGAATCCGCCGGCGACCAGATCAACTACCAGCCGTGAGCCATCCAGCCTGGCGTCACGCACGATGCCCGCGATCTCAATCCGCTGACTATCCTCCGCGCCGGACATGAGTTGTTCAACGGACACTGGCTTTGCCGGAGGCAAAGGGGCGGTTCCAATCGGGCGCACCAGTGGAGCGGTGATGGTGGGAGCATAAGCGCCAATATAGGTGATGCCGGAAACTTCGACCACTTCACCGGCCTCGGGACGGCGCCCATTGGCGTTGTCCACAAAAACCCCGCCTGTGCCATCCTGGACAAAAAACCTCCCTCGCAACGCCGGATCGGCGGCGGTGACCACCCCGGTCACAAACACCTTGATGGAGTCAGAAGCCTTTTCCGCAGGAAGTGAAATGACATCCACGGCATTGGTCAGCAGTTCATTCGTTGGCTGCGCCAAGACCGCCGGACAGCCGGCAAACAGGCTGAAGACGATGAGATGCTTCATGCCTGAAGCGACGCACTGTTCGAGCAGCCTGGCCAGCCGCCGAAAAAAATTTGGTGAGTATTGGATGTTCAAATTACAGGTTTTGGCTTTGGTAAAGTCCAGAACTTTCTTTTTGAGACCGTGACCCGGCCGGCTCAATACCGCGCCGATTCACCGGCCAGTTCAGCCCGGTCAAAACTTGGCGGCCGGATCAAAGCCCAAGTCAGGACGCTTCGGAGGTGGGGCCGGGTTCTGTCGAACACCCTCCGCGCGCAGCGTTCAAACAAATATCGGAGACGATTGAGTCAGTTTTCATTTCTGCTGGTTTTCCGCCACGGCAGCTTGCGCTGAAATCGCGGAAGCAACTTTGGTCTGATCCACATAGAACGGTATGTTCACATAGGCGGCGTGCGAACTGTCATTGAATACGTAGGCGAACAGACGGTAAGCGCCGGGCTGCGATGGGGCTTGGACCACGCTGCTGCCCTGCTTCGACGGCTGAACCAATCCGGAGAGTGACTCGGGTTTTCTTTCAGAGTCACCACCGGTTTTGAGGTCAGTGCTCTCCGGCATCACCGTCCAGGAGTAAGATAGAGGTTTATGGTCGTAATCTTCAGCCTGCACCCGGGCGGCATAAGTCTGGCCCGGTTTAAGGTGAATATTCTGATCCTTGGTTTTGCCATCCAGCCAGGCGCCTTCAAGCCGGGGGCTGCGGTTGGCCGGCCAGGCACCCGTCCAGACGTATTGCATGGTGTCAATGGCGGCCGTTTCCTCGCCTGATTCGAGGAACATGCCATACCAGGTCGGCGTTCGCTCCTGCTTCTGGCCCCAAAGGAAGACATACGAACCGACACATTGCCTTGGGTCCGCCCGGATCACCGTTTCAAATCGGATCCGATAGAAATTGGCCTTGGTGGTGCTGTCGTCCTCAATGGGCGCGCCCCAGTCCGTCTTCCGCACTTCCCAATGACCGGTCGCGCCCCACTCGGTCACCAGATAAGGCCCGCTCCAGCCCGACTCGCGCAAATAGCGGGGCAAGTTGACAATGTCGCCATACATCTGGAATGAGACCAGGTCCAGATCCGATGCGCGACTCTTGACCTGCTGAACCACCTGGCGGTTGAAGCCCGCCAGCGGCGTGGTGGTGAGATGATTGGGATCGACCTGATGAATCATCCTGGAAATGTCATTGACCGCGTCCCAAACCTTGGGGTTCCTGGCGTCGAGATTAAGTTCGTTTCCAATCGCCCAGATGATCAACGCGGGATGATCCTTGTATTCCAACACCTCGCGCCGGATTTTTTCAAGCTGACCTGCGACTGCGACCGGGTCATTGTAGTCAAACCCAAGACGTTCGCGGCCGACTTCCAAGCCCATGGTGACATAAAGCCCGTTCGTCCGCGCGCGATCCAGCATCTGCCTGCCGGATAGCCGCGCATTTCCCGGCTGCCAAGTACGGAATGAATTGCCGCCATGTGCCACCAGCTTCTCCTGGCTGCCCAAACCCAGCCCCGCGCCTTTGATGTAAAAGGGCTGATGATCCACATACATCTGATAGCCACCGTTGGTTTGCAGGAGCTGGACCTTCACCGGGCCGTTCGTTTTTGCCAGTGGCCCGGCGTAAACTCCCGGTCCTTGAATCAGTGCCAGCGCGACGACGGTCGAAAAAACGGGCAAAGCTAAAAAACCCGGATCGATAAATCGAAACAAAGAACACCTTGCGACTCCATTCAAGCATCGTTCAATTCGTTTCATAGCAGGCGCGGGGTGTTTGCGATGGCGTTCTACCGTATGACTGAATGGGATCATTGCAGCAGAATCCGGTAGAATTGTTCCGGTTGGGACGGATGGTTTGTAAACGGTGACAGCGCGCCCGCGACATTGCTCCACGGACCGGGAATGTTTGTGGCGGATTGTAGAAGCCCGAAAGGCCAGGTCAGTATGAAGCTTCCGGACACAATCCGGGCCGTGCAAGCCACCGGTGGATTGACGGTAACGGCGATCATTCCGGGCGACGAAGTGAAGCCATCAGCGCTGGCAGTCACGCTGTAGAGGCCGGTGGCGTTCTGATCCGCATTGAGAATAATCGGCGTGCGATTGGTCGAAGTAAACCCATTGGGTCCCGTCCAATTGTAGGCAACTCCGGGAATGGTTGAAGCCGTGAGATACAATGTCATGCCGGCATACATCGGACTGTTGTAGTTCGCCGTCGGAGCCGGTGGCGGGCCCAATACGGGTGTTACGCCGACTTCCGTTGGAGAATTGGCCGTTTCACCCGCCTTGCTGATTGCAGTTGCCGCCGACACCACATAGTAATAAGTCGTCCCATTGGCAACCGTGGTATCAAGGTAATCGGTTCCGGTTACACTGGCAGGTGCGGAAATGGTGGTATAAGGCCCGCCGCTGACCGTCGAACGTTTGAGGTTGTAGCTGGTCGCTCCCGGCAACGCGTTCCACGTCAAACCGACCAGATGGCTGCCCGCAGTTCCGGTCAGGCCGGCCGGGCCGGCCGAAGCTTGACGAAGCGCTTCGACAAAACTTAAATCCCCCGCCCCGGTGTAAATCCGGAAATCATCAATCCAGCCGGCAAAATCACGATCACGTGCCGGCCGGTTGCCGAGAAATAACGAGGCGGCATTTCCCAACGGGACTATTTGACCGGTCGTTGTGGTCGTGCTCACCAGCCCGGCCGGCATGACGTCGGTGCCCTGATATAACGCAACCTTGCCGCCATCGTAAACCATCGCGATGAACAGCCAGGTGTTGGCCGGCAGCGGGGGCGTGAACGATGCCGTGGCCTGGAGGGTATTGACGAAGAACCACAGGTTGCTGGCGTCCTGAAATTTCATTCCGATGCTGTTGGGTGTGCCGCAGTCCGTGTTGGTGCTGTTGCCGAGAATAAACATGCGCGGCCCGATATTGCCTGCCAGCATCGCCGATTGCTTGAACCACATCGTGACGGCAAAATTGGTGACGTTCCCAAAGCCAAGGCCGACGTTGGTGATGGCGACGAAATTTCCGCTCACGCCTTGCGTCAAATTGGACGACAGGTTCAAAGCCCGGCTCCCGGTGGTCAATCCGGCAACCCCGGATTTTGCCGAGCCATGAAGATTGGTCACGCCACCGGTTTTGCTGATCATTTGCAACGTGACATCCGCTCCACCATTGCTGGTGTCGCTCGGAGTGGTGGTGCCGGAGCCGGTGTCGTCGAAGGCATAACGCAGCTTCAGATTCGGGCCATACGGCACATCGCCGACGACCACGGTCAACCCGACGCTGGTCGTCGTTGCTCCTTTGATGGCTTGAAATGCCAGACTGTAAACGCCGTTCGTGCTGAAATTCACCGCTGTGTTCAATGCGTTGGTGTCGCCAAAAGTGACGGCGCCCGGCCCACCGACCTGGCTCCAGCTGGTGGTCAACGCTGGCGCGGAATTCGGCTGGTTATCGGTCGCGCTGGCGGACAATGCCAGCGTCACGTTGGTATCGTTCAGATAAACCGTGGGCAAAGCCGGGTTGATGATACTGGCACTGGGTGGTGGGATGGGGATCAACCATACCAGTGAATCGCTGACGTTCGTGGCGCCTCGGGTGCCGATGGCCTGGACAACATTGGTGCCAGGCTGCAACGCCACGGGCCAGGTGAAAATGCAGTTTGTGTTAGCGACGCTTCCCAGCGAGGCACCATTCACCAATAGTTCCACGGAATTGCAATTGGCATAGACTTTCGCCGTGATGGCATTGGTCAGCCGGTTGGTGAATGTGTGTCCGGTGATATAAACCATCGGGTCGGTCGTCCAGTTGGCTTTATACCAGTAGAACGCGTCCTTGCGGATCTGCCGGTCATAGGTGATCAACCCTTTGTCGTTGCGACCGGTGATACCGCCTTCGCTGCGCCCATCCGCCGCGAAGTCAAACAGGTTCCAGATGAATTTACACCACAGATAGGGCCGCGCTTTCATCTGCAACCAATGGGATTCGTGATAAAGATTTTGATATTCTTCCGGATGATATGGGCCGGCGTTTGCGGGTTCGGTTACTGGATTTTCCCCGTGCTGGTAAATATTTGCGCCCGCACCGTATTCGCTCACCCCAATGCAACGGTCCGGATAATTTGCGTGGATGTTGTCCGCCCACGGGCCGAAGTCACCCACCGCGCCGTTATACCAGCCAAAGTATTTATTAAACGCGAGCAGTTGAGAATAGGTGGTGGTCGGGTCATTATCGCTCGAATTTGCGGCCGCGGTTGATGGCCGCGTGGAATCCTCCTGGGCGACCAGTTGGGCAAGCTGGCTGACCAGATTGGTGGTCACGGGCCCGGATGAAAGCGTGATTTCGTTAAACAGTCCCCAGCAAACAATGGCGGGATGATTGTATTTCTGGCGGATCATCTCCGTCATTTGCTGCCTGGCGCTGGCGTAGAAGGCCGGTGACTCGGTGATGTAATTGATGAGCGGTATTTCGCTCCACAGAATGATGCCGTTCCGGTCGGCGAGCCGATAGGTTTCCTCGTCATGCTGATAATGCGACAGCCTCAACGCGGTGGCTCCGATCTCCTTCAGCAGGGCAAAATTCGCGGCCCGCTCCGGCCCGCCGATCGCCCAGCCACGATCCAGCCAGTCTTGATGCATACTGACTCCATGCAGATCATAGTGCCGGCCATTGAGAAAAAAACCATTGGTCGGATCCACGTTGAACCAGCGGAAACCGAGTGACTGGCTGACCACGTCGGTCAAATTTGTATCGGCGTAAATCTCGGTGAAGGTCTGATACAAATACGGGTCGGCAACACCATCCCACAAATGCGGGCTGGCGATCACCGTGTTCGCCACCACGTTCGAGACGGAGGTTGCCGGCAGGACCACGACATTGGTCAGGATGGTCACAATGTTGGTCGCCGCATCGGTAATGACCGTGCGCACCGTCACCGTCTGCGCCGACAAGGTGGCATTGGAAACAACCGCGGTGACTTGCAGACTGGCGGAATTGGAACTGACACTGGTGGTCTTCAGATAGATCCCGGATGATCCAAAGTCCGAGGGGGAAATCTGCACCGGATCTGTCACCAATAAATGAACATCGCGATACAGTCCCCCGAAGAACGTGAAATCCGCCGTCAGCGGCGGGATGTTTGCGTTGAAGGCATTGTTGACTTTGACCGCGATGACATTGTCCGCACCCACATTAACATACGGGGTCACATCAAAGACAAAGGCCGCAAATCCTCCCTGATGCTGCCCCAGATAGTTGCCGTTGACATACACTTCCGCCACGGAAAACGCGCCGTCGAATTTAACGAAGAAGTGGCGGTTGGTGTAACTGCCATCGGTGGTGTAATGAATCCGATACCAGCCGATGCCCCGGTAGTAATTATTTCCACCATCCTGGCCGTCGAGATTGTTCCACGTATGCGGCAAGTCCAAATTCGTCCAGGAGGAATCGTCAAAGCCGGCGTTCTGTGCCCCGGCCACATCCTGCCGGATAAATTTCCAGCCAGCGTCCAGATTAATGTCCACCCGATGGTTCGCTGGCGGGCTGTAAGACTGGGCGACCAAAACGGTATTAAAACCAGACGCGACAATGACGGCGAGCGCACTTTGCCGCACCCTGCGCGCAATGATTTCATACGATCCAAGCCGAAGACACTTTGCCGCCTGCTGGATGGTCACCGTCAGAATTTTTTGCAGGCCGCTCATCATTGAGTTTTTATGCGGTAAAACTGCTGCTGCCAGTTCGGGGCAACGACGCAGGGAGAGGTCACTCCCATAACACCGCTCCAAGGCCCCATGATATTGCTGGAAGATTGAAGCGTGCCATACGGCCAGGTGAGTGTCAGGTTGGTGCCGGATTGTTGCAAGAGCACATTGACGGAGGGCAGTGCCGCCTGTAAGCGTATGTTTTCGATGAATTTCAAGTCGCCCGCACCGGTATAAAACCGGATGTCATCGATCCAGCCGTTGAAGGAGCGCTGGCGATCCTGCCGGTTGCCGGCGTAAAACGATCCATTCGAGCCAAAATCAACCATCCCGGAGAACGCCGTGGTGCTGATCAAACTGGCCGAGTTAGTGTCCGTTCCTTCGTAAATCTTCAAATTCGTCCCGTCACAAACAGCCGCCACAAAAATCCAGATGTTCGTCGGCAGATTGGTGGAAAAGTTTGCCGTTGCGGTCGTGCTGCCGACCTGGAAGTAGAGTTGGGCGGATGTTTGAAACTTCAAGCCGATGCTGTTGGCGGCTCCGGTGTCGCCAGGAGTGCCAGCACCCAGAACGAAGACACGCGGCCCAACGTTCGCACCGGCAGTCATCAGGGCATTTTGCTTGAACCACAAGGAGACCACAAAATTGCTGACCACCCCAAAGCCAAGATTCGCCCCCGTCACCGACGCGAGCGGGCCGGGATTGACAGGTTGATTGGCAGCAGTTGAGGAACAATTCAACGCGCGATTGCCGTTCATCACACCAGCCACCCCCGAGTTAGCCGCGCCATGATAGTCCGAGTTGACACCCGCCCCGTTCACCATTTGCAAGGTCACATTAACAGCGCCGTTGTTTGTGTCGCTCTGCGTCGTGGTGGTTCCTGGCGGATCATCGAAGGCAACCTTCAATTTAAGCACCGGCGGCGGCAGGGGCACGGCGACCAGATCATACACGCGCACATAATCCACGAGCATCTCCTGTGGAAAAACCGTGGTGCCGTCCGGGTTGCCATCGAAGTTTCCGCCAATCGCCAGATTCATGATGAGGTAGAACGACTGGTCAAAGGGAGCCGGATAGGGATTCCGGATGCTGGTATTGGTCGGATTGCTGGAACTCCACCAACTGGTTTGGGTTTCAAAAAGATGGTCGTCCACATACCACCGGATCGCGTTGGTCGTCCATTCCACCGCGTAAACGTGGAAATTCGTCACCGAATCTCCGGCGGGGAAGTTATAGGAGGGTCCAGAAGAATGAACATTATTGGGCCATCCTCCTCCGTAATGAATGGTGCCGAGCACATTGGTAGGAACTCTGCCCTTGTTTTCCATCACGTCTATTTCCCCGGACGAAGCCCAGCCGCCATAGACTGAATCCTGCGGCATCATCCAAAGTGCCGGCCAATAACCCTGGCCTTGAGGAAGCCTGGCACGAAACTCAAAGCGGCCGTATTTTTTGCTGAACCGTCCCGTGGTCTTCAGCTTGGCCGAGGTATAATTCTTGCCACCGTAAGATTCCTGTCTTGCGACAATGTGGAGAAGGCCGTTGGTAACATAAACATTTTCCGGGCGGGTCGTATAATATTCCAGTTCGTTGTTGCCCCAGCCGCCGGAACCATTCCCGATGTCATATGTCCAATTATTTGCGTTGATAGAATTGTCGTCAAATTCATCGCTCCAGACCAATTGCGGATCTGCCTGCGCGATCAAAAGACCGCCGAGCGACAATGCGGCAACCAGGCAAAAATGGGAAGGAATCCTCAATCGCAGCCGTGGAATCCGTATAAAAGCAAAGCGCATGAACATCTTAGTTGAGATTTTGCCACATGCGGTTCCTTCGGATTTAACATTGTGGTGCAAATTGGTGTGTCTTCCGCCGCCTACGCATCTTTTATCATGGTCAAGGCACCATTCCAGCCGTATTCAACCTTTGCAGCAACAAAGGGTCGAAATCCTGGCTGTCCTGATAAAAATACAACTTCCTGTCGCCGGTATCCCATGTGGTAAGGAAGCGCATGGTGTCAATCTTGCACCATCGAGCGGAGCCGTCACAAAATACTTCATTACCCCCGGCAGGAGGTCCCGAAGAGCCGGAGCGATGCGTCGGCAATTCCACATAACACTGTGGATTCCCTTGATCATTCGCCACCTGACCCCACTCGCCCCCGCTGCCCTTTAACACTGCATCCGCCGCAAGACACCAATACGGCTTGGCGTTGCTTAACTTTACAGGACTGTGGCCGGGAGTCCCGCCGGGGTAGATTGGATTTACCCAGGTGACCACACCGCCAAAATATTGATATCCAATATTCCATTGATTGAAAGTTGTGCTGAAGTTGGGAAGCGTGGGGCGACTGGGACAGGTCCAGATACATGGAACGTTCGACTGGACTATCAAGCCGATGGATTTCAGCCCGTCCGCATCCGTCACGTTCAAGTCCAGTTGGACATATGCCGTGCCCCCGCCAAATGGTTGCTTGCGAACTTGAACAGCTTGGTCATTGCTGTCCCCGGCGTAAACCGCCACACCAATCCCAATTTGCCTCAAATTATTCAGGCACTGGATGCGCTTGGCCTTTTCCTTGGCCTTCGCCAGGGCGGGCAACAACATGGCCGCGAGAATGGCAATGATGGCGATGACCACGAGAAGCTCAATCAGGGTAAAACCACCCAAGCCGGCTCGCTTCGGCTGTGCTAAACAGAACTTGTTCCTCTCACGCAAATTCTCACCATTCATATTATTTAATAATTTCGACTACAAACCGACAACTGACCTGCTGCCGTCATTTTTTATGGCGGCAGCAGGCACGGAGTTTGTTTTCAAAGAACTCTATTGAATCGTCAACCGATAGAAGCGGTGGCCCTGGTTTAAGCCGTCAGTCACCGATTGGGTCAGGCCGTTGCCCGTGACCGGATTTCCCCCTCCCACCACCTGCGTCCAAGTTGGATCGGTCAGGTCATTTTTATAATACATGGTATAGGTGGATCCCGTTTGCGTTGGGAAAGACAGGACGATGTTCGGACCGCTGACGGCTGGTGTTATGATGACCGAGTTCGGCGTAACGGCCACAAGCATGAAGTAGTTCACACGTTCAAATCCGTCGCCGGTCACCTGCAGCGTCTCAACTCCGTTGAGCGAAAGGACAACCGGCAGGCCGGTGTTGGTGTTTACGAGAAGCACGTTTTGCCAGGTGGCATAGTTGTTGCCGGTGGCTTTGAAGTAGCCCAAGACATTGGTCGTCTGGGTCGAGGTTCCCACGCCGCTGGTTACTTGCGCGCACTGGAAACTGATGTTCGTGGTGGTGCCGGCCGATAACCGGGCATAGACATTGAAATTGCCGGCCGGGAATGTGCGGGTGTAATTGATCCATGCGTTATTTGTCAGATTAAAGACATCATAGTCCTGAATATGGGGATCACCCTGCATTAATTGCGCATTTTGATATTTCTGCCTCTGTGCATCGGCGGTGACTTCAATCGGAACCACATTGTTTAAATTCATCGCAGAGGACCGATAAACCGCGGGAACGGGCAGGACATTTAAAAACTGCGAGGAATAGTCGATGTCCAGGTCGCCCGTCTGGCCATAATAGCTGTTGGTCGCCGGCGCGGAAGTGGGCGCCGGATTATCAACGTAACGAAGCCCGCTGCCGTTGGGAACGGGGCTATTATTGGCATCAAAGTCAAAATCTTCCGCTTCCCAAGTGAAATTATTTGCGCTGAAGGTGTCAAAGTTCAACGTGAGATTGTGTATTTGATTGTTATTATCGGTTATGGAAATAACGGCGGTATAATTTGTGTTTAGTTGGAGCCCCGGATAACTCACATTCCAACTGGAGGACGAACCGCTGAACACCAGGTTCGCAGAGACGTTGACACCGTTCAGTGTCACTTGGATGTTGTTCGTCGTAATGCCATAGGTCGGATTGCTGGCAACAAACGCGAAGGTGTTGGTCTGCTGCATGAGCGTCGTCCCATTCGGATAAACCCCGTCAATGCGGGGCAGGTCGTTTCTGGGGGCCACCAGCATGAAAAAGTTGATGTTAATGCCTCCTTGCGTATTTGCCAGATTTGGGTTGTCGGTTTGATTAACCACATTGTGGATTGCCCGGAAGGTATTCGTGCCACCCAAGGTCAATTGCGCATAATTGCCGAATTGGTCCATCAAAGGTGAGTAAAAGTAAGCCGAGTAGCCACCGGTTGTCGGAACCGCAAATGAACCAATGTGCCGGGTCACCTGATTGGTGCCGCCCCACCCGCCGAGGATCTGGGACCACGACGAGTAATACGTGCCTTGGTTGGCACCGGAGGCAACACGGGCATAGAGATTGTATGTTCCGCCGGGCCACGTTTTGGTGTATTGCTGCCACATGCCGATCGCGAGGAATCCGACATTGTAGTCCAAAGCGCCGTTAATAAACTGCCGCCGCGCCAAATCGGTGACGGGCGTAGTGGCCACAAGATCATTCGGGCGGTATTGTGCGTGCCCTGCTGCGGAGGCACCGCCACCCTCGTCAATATTTACAACACCCACCTGACCTTCGTAGCTGTTGGCGGCAGGAACGCCGGGAGGCGTTGGTGCCGGATTATCAATGTAACGGTTGCCTGTCCCGTTAAACACAGGGCTTTGAGCGGGGTCGAAATCAAAACCTTCCGCCTCGACCTGCAAGACGGGATTCCACGTGTCAATGTTCAGCGTGGCATTGGCGCTGAACGCATTGTTATCGATCACGCCAATGACGGCGGCATAGGTCTGATTTAACTGTAATCCGGTGTAACTGGCGTTCCAAGTGTTGGGTCCGCCGCTGAAAACCAGGCCGGCAGAGACATTGGTGCCGTTCAAACTTAGCGTAATGTTTGGGGTGTTAATACCGGCCGCTGAACTGACCGTGAAGACCAGCTTGTTCGTAGGTTCAAATAGATAGTTGCCATCCGGATACACGTTGTTGACGACGGGCAGGTTTGAATTGGCCGGCACTAACATATAAAAGTCCGCATTGGCTCCACCGCCGGTGGTCGCGCGCACGGTATTTTGACCGGACAAGTTGACGACGGCCAGACTGCCATTTTGGAGCAGTGGCACCCACTGGAAGGCACCGCTGCCAGTATAGGTGAATTGTCCAAGCCGGGAGAGCGTCTGGTTCGCGGTGCCCTGCCCGGCCGTAATCTGATCCAAGTTGATGGTTGAGCCGCTGCTGGTGGTCAAACGGGCATAGACGTTATAATTGCCTGCGGGGAATGTCTTGGTGTAGTTCTGCCACTCACCGCTCGACCAGTTGCCGACCATGTGACAGGGGATAACACCATTGCCAAATCGCGTTGGGGACGGCAGCTCGCCCACAGCCAAAGGTGTCTGCGTCCTGGTGCCGGCGCCATCGGTGGCACGATAATCGTTCACATCATTGCCCACACCAGCTGTTCCTCCCTTGTGCGTATCAACTCCCTCCACACTATCCAGTCCAAAGTAGCTGTCGGCTTCGGCCACGTTCGTATAAACCGGATTGTCAATGAATGAGCCGTTACCATAGTCGAATTCTTCCGCCTTGACGACGAAGTTGTTCGCGTCGAAAGTATCAAAGGTCACGGAGGCGGTGCCGGTCAGACCGAGGGCATCGGTCGCAGTCATCACCGCGGTGTTGATGGACTGTTGCGGCAGGCCGGTGTAGGACACTGTCACGTTCGTTGAGGTGCCGGCAGTGCCGTTGGTCACAAATGACAGGCCCGCCGAAACATTTACATTGTTCAAGACCAGACTGATGTTGGTAAGATTAAATCCGCTGGACGAAATGGCATTGAACACCAATTTGTTCGTGGCCTGCAGGAGCGAAGCGCCATTCGGATAGGTGCCGGTGATGGTGGGTATCTTGGGAGCGATGGCCGCCCGGATGCTTTCCACAAAGCTGGCATTGTTGCCGCCGCTGGCAACATTGGTATAGAATCGAAAATCTTCCATCCAGCCGTCGAACCCGCGAGCGCCTTTCCAATTTCGATTGCCAACGATCAGCGTCGAGGGGTTGCCCAAATTGACCGCTAGATTTGGAGCCGCAAACTGGTTCTGCAGCGTGGCTGCTGCCGTGTCAGAACCGGTAAACTGATAGATGTTGGTGTTATCATAAACCCACGCAACAAAATACCATTTGTTCGTTGTCAGATCGCTGGCATACGTTGTAGTCAGCGTAGAGGTATTGATGGAAAAAATGAATTGATTTGCCTGCTGGAATTTTACGCCGATGGAATTGGCGCTGCCATCGTTAAGACCCGCTCCCGCTCCTGTGCTAAGCACAAAAAGCCGGGGAAGCACCAATCCACCTCCGCTCGGCGCCTTTACCGGCTGATTAAACCACATCGTTACCACGAAGTCATGGATGGTGCCAGCGAGTGCGGCATCGCCCATATCAGCAACTGAATTAGCGGGATTGGCGCCAGTGCTGCCACCCGTTGCATTGGCCGGCTGAGTTCCCCCGGCTCCGTTGGTCAAACACATCGCTCTGGCACCGGTGACAATGCCATTTACCCCTGAACCAACGGCACCACCGAAATCCACGGCACCACCAGTGGCGTTATATGTGTTCAAATTAATATTCAGGCCGCCAAGACTGGTGCTGCCTGGCATGAATGTGCTTCCCGGCGCGTTGGTAAGAGGAAAATACAATAGATTGACAGGCGCGGCCTGCACCACGGTAACGGCCATCAGCCAACTTGTAAAAACCATCGCCCCGATCAATATTGGCAGGGGCAAGCCAGCCCAACTGAATCTGGGGAAAATCGCAGGACGAACTGGGGTCTGATGAGCTTTCGTGTTTTTCATAGGGTTGGAACTTGGTTGAACATGTGTTGGGTGGTGCGGGCAAACTAAATTGGCAAAGGCTAGTTCACGCTGTTTGATTGGCTGAATAGTTTGAGTATAGATGACTTTTCAAGCTCTGCCATCCCTCTTTCAGGGGGGGTGATATGGTAAACCCGCGCTGGTGACGACGCGGGCTTTATCTATTAAAAACTCCCGTGAATCTTCCGGCAATATCAGCCGCGTCATCTGGTTCACGGAGCCCGGATCTTAGATCTTGAGCGGAGACCAGATTGCAATTGGGAGCGCAAATCCCCTCCCGCCAACAAACCGCTAAAACCGGATGAAGTTTAAAACATCACCGCCAACTCGCGCGGAACCACATCGTTCTCGAAGCGGATCCAAAGCAGGTGCTCCTTTGCGGAGTATTCGAAGGTGGTCAGATTTTTTCCATTCAAGGACACCGCAAGCGGCGGCCTGGGTGATTCCACAAGCATGACCGCCGAAGTTTCTCCGACCCCCTCGACGGTGAAACTAATTTGCTTGCGGGTTGTCAACTTGGGTAGTGCCCTGCAGGCGGAGGCGAACAGATGCGGCTCACCAGTGCGAGCAGCATCGAGGTCGAGCAAAAACCAGCGGGAGCCGGGCGTGATGGAAACGTCGGTCAGCACGCGCAGTTCGGAATCGAAGAGATTAACGAAGCGCCCGTGCAACGTGTGCGGCTCGCCGGCAATGGATTCATCGAGCCCGGCTGCGATGAGATACGGGCCGCGCCGGAGCAGGAGATAATTGGATTCGCGCCATTTCAATCCGGCCTTTTCAGCAGCAAGCCTGGTGGTTGCCATGACTTTCGCCGCACCCTCGACACTCGATGACAGTTCGGCAGGACGTTCGCGGAGCCAGATCACGCCTCCCTTTTTAACCTGGACGAATTGGTTGGTCGCGATGGATTCGCCAACACCCAGTTGTTCGAAGAGATGTTCGCGCGGAGTTGCATAATTTTTTCCGTCGCTGTTCCACCAGTCCCGGACTTTGAGATAAGGATCGGCGTCCCGGTCGCAAACGACCAGCACGCCGCCGTGCTTCACCCACTCGGCCAGCGGCGCGTGAACTTCGGGCGACAGCGCCTTCTGTCCATCGTAGCTCAACAGCAGGACTTGAAAATGATCCAGATAGTGCGGTGCCGTGACGTTTTCCAACTGGACCGGCGCAACGGGCAGTCCGTGCTTGAGCAGCGGCATGGCCAGGCCATAGACATTTCCCAGGTGCGGATCGCTCGGCGTCGGCTGGCCGCGTTGGAACATGAGCGAATCGCTGATCAACACACCAATGCCGGTCGTGCCGCAATCCCATTCCACGCGCGGTTGGTTCAGGTCGTTCAGCGCGCTGAAGACCGTCTGCAACTCGGTGGCGTAGGCGGGCGGAATCGGCTGACGGTCCTCGGGACTGGCCGAGCGCGGAAAGCGGCCGTTGAAAACCCGCTCCGGCCAGGGAGCGACTTCGAATTTGGCAACTTCCGGCTGGAACAACGAAGCGGTCAGCGTGGATTCCCAGTTGCTGCGATAGTCCGTCCAGTCATGATTCGGATTATCCTCAATCGGATCGTTCAAATACCAGACGGAGCGGCCCGTGGCGCGGACGAGATTTTGCATCGCGCCGTATTCGAGAAACGCGGTTTCAAACGTGCGCGAACGCACTTCGCCGCGATAGCGATTGGGTTCGCGCGAGGTGCCGGTCCAGACTTGGGCAATGTAGCCGTCGCAGCCGTTGAGCCGGGCGAGACTGGATTCGGGGCTGACGATGCACCACTGCGCGTAGTTGAGCAGGCTGTGAGTCGGCACATAGCAACGGACATGACGTCCGGTGCGGTTATTGTAAGCCTGGACGTAATCGAACACCTGCTGCAATGCGCGGCGATAGAGAAAATATTTCAACTTACCGGTGCGCCAGCGGGCGTCCACCGAACTGTCCGGCGGCTGCCAGTCCTCGTGATAATAAGCCTTCCATTCGCGTTTGAACCCTTCCGAGTAGCCGGCACGATCCCAGAATTCCGGTTCCTCCAGATGAATCGCTTCGGCCCCGGCATCCAGGGCACGCTGGACGCCGACGCAGAGAAATTTCCCGTAGTTCGTGCCGGGACACATGTAATACACATCGCCGCCATGGCCGATCTTGTGGCCATCGCGATCCGTCTGCGCCTCGTCCTCGTGATTGATGCCGTCGAAACGTCCGTAGAGGTAATCCTGATATTCGCCCCAGGCGACCCCGGTCATGACATGGGTGCGATAGCCATGCTCGCGCCAGGTGGCGATGCGCGCGGGCAGATTGGTGTCGATGCCATAAACGATGGCGACATCCGACCGCAGATTTCCGCGCGGCGTCCATTCCTTGCCCGTCTGGAAGCAAGTGCGTTCGAGAACCTGGTTGGTGTCACTGGAAAATGGCGAGGCATTTTCTGCAACCGACAGCGATGAAGTCAGGGCAAGCACAGAAGCCGAGGCTGCCGCCCGCAAATAAAACAAACGTGTTAATGTTCTTTTCATTGAATCACTGGTTCAATCCAAGTTCAAACCACAAACCGGAATAATCGGGTAAAAGTTCACGGGGCGGAGATGCGATAGAATCGTTGCGGCCAGTTGGTGGCGGCGGCATCCATGAATTCATACAGGCCGGGGGTTGGCTCGCTGGCCGTCCCGATTTTTGCCCAGTCCACCAGATTGGTCGCGGCCCATACGCTATAGGTCGCATTCGAGGCCCCGGAAAAATTCAAATTGAAACTTCCGGGACTTCCCGGATTCCAAAGCATGCCGGTGAATTGCGGCACCGCCGGAAGCCCGAGGTTCACCGTCATCTGCGCCGTGCCGGAACTGAACAATCCGTCATCCACCATAAAATCAAATGTGGCGTAGGGATTCCCCGTCGCTTCCGCCGCTGGAGCAAAAACAACCTGCCCGGCAGGATCATTGAGCGTTGTATTGATCAGATTGATCGGCGCTCCCCGGGTGCCGCCGGAATTTTGAAAGAGGGCGCCCGCCGCCGGCAGGGACAGGATGCGATAATTCAGCGGACTGCCATCGGGATTGGTGACGGGCAGCATGAGGAGAAGATCATGATTCACATAACCCAAATTCGTGGCGCTGTTGGCCTGCGGCGGACGATTCCCAATCGCCAGGCCAAAGTTGGTTCCGCCAGCGATGGCGACCACGTTGGTCAGGCCGGCGGGAATGTTGGTTTGTCCCTGACTGTTATTGCCCCAGCCCGCCACGGTGCCATTCGGTTTCAACGCGAGATTGAAAGCGCTGCCGCTGGCGACCGCCAGGACATTGGTCAAATTCTTCGGCGCGTTCGTCTGGCCGCTGGAATTATTTCCCCAGACCACCACGGTGCCCGCCGCCCCGCCGATGCCGTAACTGGCGGCCAGGACTTCGTTGGCACTTGTGATTTCCCAAGGACTCAAACCCCGGTTGTAAAGTTGGATCTCCGCGATGTCGCCGTTGAAGAAATACAAGCCGGTGGTCATCGCCCCGATTTGCAGGTTGTAGTTGCCGCGCTCCGCCGCGCAGAGGGAAGTTTGCGTCGCGACCCGCATACCATCCACATACAGGCTGACGGTTTCACCGCTGCGCACATACATGGCGATGTGCGGATTTCCGTCCGTCACGTTGCCGCCATAGAGACTGAAATCGGAACCACAACCGCCGGCGCCACTACCCAAACCGGCGCCCAGTTGGCTGCCGTTAATGCACAACGCCCAATCCGGAACCACGCCGGACTGCTCGGTGGCCAGCAGTCCGGTGTTATTGTAAAACGCACTTGAGGCATTACCCGGAGTTGAAGTCTTGAACACTGTGACCAGTGTAAAACTCCCGACGGCGGAAATTGGACTGTCGGCGGCAGCCACCGTCAAATACTGGCTGCTGCCACTGCTGAAGCGGACCGTCTTGTGACCGTTCACAACATTGGAATAGAGCCGGGGCCGATTACCGGCTGAAGCCTGCGTCGCATTCTTGCCGGCAAGCACATCCGCCCAAGACGCAATCAAGGTGCCGTCGCTGCCGACCAGACTGTCCGCCGTCCAGCGGTTGACCGCCGTGCCCGCAACGCCACTCATCCCATAGGTGTTGGCGAGCGTCTGGGTGATACGCGGAATTTCCAGAAGATTCAACGCACGGTTGTAGATTTGGATCTCCGCGATATCGCCATCGAAACCCAGCGTGCCGGCCGTCATCGCCCCGATCTGAAAGTCATAACTACCACGCGCCGCCGCGCAGAGTCCGTCCTGCATCGCCACGATCACGCCGTCCACATACAAACGGATGATGCTGCCAGAACGCACATACATGGCGACGTGCATCTTTCCATCCGCCACGCTGCCGCCATAAACGCTGACATCGGAACTGCAATTGCCCGCGCCCGCGCCCAGTCCCGCGCCGAGTTGGGTGCCGTTCAAACAAAATGCCCAGTCCGCAACGGCGTTGGGTTGTTCGCAACCGAGCAGGCCGGTGTTTTGGTAAAATGAACTCGAAGCCGCGCCGGGCGTTGACGTCTTGAACACTGTCACCAGTGTGAAATTGGCCGCACCGGAAATCGGACTGTCCGCCGCCGTCACGGTCAGATATTGAGGGGCCGCGCTGGAAAAGCGCACGGCCTTGTGTCCATTCAGGACGTTGGAATACAACTTGGGTTGATTACTGCCTGAGGGCTGGGTCGCATTTTTGCCGGCGATGCCATCCGTCCAATTGTTAACGGAGGATCCATCGCTGCCCGACAAATTATCCGCCACCCATCGACTGGCCGGGGAAAAGTTTGCGGCCGAAACGCCGTCCGCCTTGAGCGCCAGGCTATGATACTGGCCGGCAGTCACGGCGATGACGCTGTTCAAACCCGCCGGCACATTGGTCTGGCCAAAATTATTATTTCCCCAAGCCGTCACCGTCCCGTCGGCTTTCAATGCCAGACTATGACTGAACCCCGCAGCCACGCTCACCACATTGGACAAACCGGCAGGCACATTGGTCTGGCCAAAATTATTTTGCCCCCAAGCCGTCACTGTCTGATTGGCATTGAGTGCCAGATTGTGATACCCACCGGCGGCAATCTGCAAAACATTGCTCAGACCCGCCGGCATATTGGTCTGGCCGTAGGTATTATCGCCCCAGGCAACAACGGTGCCGTTGGCCAGCAATGCCAGGCTGTGTTGAATTCCTCCCGCCACTTCGACCACGTTCGTCAATCCGACTGGAACATTCGTTTGTCCAAAATTATTATTTCCCCAAGCAACGACAGTGCCGTCGTTTTTCAGACCCAAGCCGTGATTGGCGCCGGCACCGATGCCAACGATGTTCGTGAGACCGGTCGGCGGATTGGTTTCGCCCAAGGCGCCACCACCCCAAACTTGCAACCGGCCACCCGTAGTGAACGACTGATCCGCGCCCCAAGCCATTCCCAGCACATTGCTCGCCCCGACGCGGTAATGATACGTCCGCTGCGCCGACAATCCGCTGATGGGCAGCTTTACAGTCACGACCGGCCCGGCCAGCCCAATGTTGGTCACCGCAGTCTTGAATCCATAGCTGATATTCGTCCCCCATTCCATCCATGCGGTCGCGTTCGTTGCGTTGGGAGTCACCATGGCACTCAGAATGGCATTTTCTGCGGTGATATTGATCGCGGATCCCGTCACCGCCTGCGGCTTGCCGTAAATCCGATTGTAAAGCATGAAGAGATGATCCGGGCGGACAATCTTGTATTTGTTTGGATCCAGAGCAGTGAGTGCATTGGCGACCGTGACCATGTCCGACGGCTGCAAACTCCACGTATCGGCCTGGGCGGCGATGAAAACAGGTGCCGTGCCATTCCAACCGGAGGCAGCGCTGACGATTTTGTTGGTGAAATAACTGACGTCGGAAGAATACCCGACGGTCAGCAAAATCGTGCGCAGGCCCAGATCCACCCGCGTTCCGTTGTTCTCATTTTGATCGGTCAATCCCAGCAAGGTCGGACAATTCGTGGCAAAGGCCTGGGCCACGCCCGTGGTCACATCATCCCAGACCGTGATGATACGCAGCCCGGTTCGTTGCAGATACGGATCGGAAATTTTGGCAAACCCGGCCATATTGGCCGGACTCCAATTTTGCATGTGCGTGTAACCTGCGCCGGACGGCCCGGAAACCAGGCAATCGTTCGTGGTGGCCGTGTTCCAGTAGTGGTTGAACAGCATCGGATCCATGTCCGCCGCCATGGGCGTGACCGTCCAACCGAGGGGAATGGTGCCGCGCGCGCTGGTGTTCCAACGCATCTTCAGCACATGCTGCATATACTGAATGTTGTCGCCGTCACTGAGAATGAGGGCCACATACACCTTGTTCTCCAACGGCGGCGGCGGCGGGATGTCGGGCACGTTGATCGGCTGGGTGACGCCGCTGAAAACGGAGCCGTTGCGATACCAATCGCTGGCCAGCACGGGAATCCCATAACCGGCGATATAGTTCAGTCCATTACCCTCATCCGGCCACCAACCCAGATAAATGGATTTATTCGCGGTCATGTCGTTGAAGAACGGCGCCAGCGCGGACTTGTCGGAAAAATTGAACGTGCCCGGGTCGAGCCACACCACCGCCGCTTTCACGGCCACGAGATAATCCCGGAGATTGCCATGCAGATTGGTATAGAGTCCGGAACAGATGCGATGGGTGCAACTCGGCCAGTAGTTGGTGTAAAGATAACCATAGACCTGATACTTGGTCGTAAACCGCCCGCGCAAATCTTCGCCAATGGTCAAGTTGTAGGGCGCGTTGGTCAGCGTTGGCAGCAGGACCGGATCACAGATCAAAACGTTGCTGACTCCCGCGATTGTCGTCGCCAGATTCAACGTGTCCGGCTGGCTCGGATCTGTCACCACCACGCCGTTCAGATACGACCGGTATTTGAGAATCAAATTGTAACCGTTGGTCAGGTTATAGGACAAATTGTGGAGATTGAGCCAGGTCAGCTTGCCTTCACCATCCGTGCTGCTTACACAGGCGATTTGCGGCTGTGTGCGATTCACGATGCCTTCCAGGGAAGCGAACAGATCAATCTCCGCGCCGCTCGCGGAGCTGACATCAATCACATCCAGCATCGGGGCCGGGGTTGAAAACGTCGGCAGCAACTGATTGCCCGGCCAGTTGAGGCCGGCACCAAACACCAGCGCAGGACACGATATCACCAATGCGATCAGAATTTTTTTCCAGAATGAATCAATAAATCGGCACATGTTTAAAATACGGGTTTGATAGTTCACCATGAATTTTTCTCCGCGAAATAGTTCAGCCCCAATCATCAGTTTTTGAGCCATCGTCCCCCCATGGTGATTTTTAGCTGATAAATCTGTCATTACCGCAGTGTGAAATTTCAACTAGGGCCCGAGCGAAACCCGGTAAAACCGTTGTGGCTGGCCAGTCAGCGACGGGTCGATGAACTGAAATGGCAGGGTTGATGGATTGGTGTTCGCCAACAACTCCCAGTTGGCATAAGCGATCATCAGATTGGTGGTGGCGTAAATCAAATAATCCGGACCGGCATCTCCGCCAATCTGCATGCTAAACTTTCCGGCCGTCACCTTCGGCGCAGTGATGCCGGGCCGGGCCGGTGACGGAACGTAAACCGCAAATTGCTGTGTGGTGGTCATGCTGGGCACACCATTATCCGACAATCGCACGGAAAATGGATGCGTCGTGCCCGCCTGGCTGATGGCCGGGCGCCAGGTTAATACCCCGGTGTTGGTGTTAATCATGGCACCGGACGGTGCCTGCACAAAATCATAGGCCAGCGACTGGGCCGGTGAATCGGCATCGGTGCCGGAGTTGGTAACCGACAAGGTGCGCCCGGCCATGACCGAGGTATCGAATACCGGCAACAGGCTCGGCGGATGGTTCATCAGCGATGGCACTTCGCCCGCACCAAACGCACGGCTGAAAAATTGCACGTCATCAATGGTGCCGGCGAAAAACGATCCCGCCACCAGTGTCTGCAAGGCCCCGATCCGCAAATTCGCCGCGGCAGCTTTGGTTCCAGTGGCTCCGTTGGTCGTCGCCTGAAATGTGCCGTCGAGATAGAGATTCAGCTGGCCGCTGGTGGCGTCGCGCGTTGCAGTCACATGATGCCAGTTCCCGTCATTGATGGCGTTGGTTGAGAAAATGGTCCGGTCAGGATTGCCCACGCCAAAAGCGGCATTGTTTCCCACCAACGAAACACCAAAGTCATTCACCGTCCCGGGCATTTCGCCGTCCACAAGTCCCTTGCCGTTGAACCACTGACCGCTGCCGCCGGTCGTGGTGGTCTTCACCCAGAACGCGATGGTGAAATCGTTGCTGACCGGGCGCGGGATGGTTGCATAATTTCCCGCGCCGCCGTTGAATTGAACCGCCTGAGCCCCCAGCTTTCCGGCCGGGTAAGTCACCGTGCCGGTCACCGCGCCATCGTTGCCATGACCGCTGGCGTCCTGGACATTGCCCTCGAACGGATACCAGGCATCCGACGCTGCGGTCGTGCCGGTGACGAATTCTTTCACAACCACGTTCGAATAACTGGAGATGGATTGATTGCCATCGCCGCAATAATCGCGCACGCCGATCATCCCGCCGGAAAAGTGACTGTCGTTAAGGTCAATCACCGGCTGGTTGGTGTCCGTCACAAAAATGCGGATGCGCGAGCCGAGCGTCTGCACTTTCAGGTGATAAAATTTATTGGCGGCCATGGGCATCGATACGTTCGTGATGGAATGCCACGAGTTGCTGGCCCAGCCAAATTCCAACTGGCCGCCACCGGCATTGATGCCCACATAATAGCCACAGTGGGCATCCGCCCCGATGTCCGGCTTGGAAACACGAAACATCAAGCCGGCATTGCCGACGCTGCCGACGGACACATCCGCCTCGTAAGTAAAATTCGTGAACAGCGTCGCGGTCGCGAGCGCTTTGACTCCGTTGGCGGAAGCGGGCACGGTGCTCAAGGTGTGGTTGCGCACCGACCAGTTGCCGCCGAACACCGTCCAGCGCTGGCTCCAGGTGGAGTCGAAATTTTCCGTGAATGACCCTGCTATCGGCGCGGGTGCGCCGAGAAACGGAAACCAGCTCACGCGCAAATGCTGCGAACCAAACGGCACCAGGCTGACCAACTCGGTGGCGCCGGTGGAAGCCACCGGACTGACCGGCGGCTCGAATGCTTGAGTCGTGCGCCAGCCGATCGTCCAAGCCGGAACCTGCTTCGCACTCGCCGTCAGTGTGATGGGATTTTGCGCGGGATCAAACGGGTTGGCCGGCGTCGTGTAATTGGTGAAGCTCAACGCCGCGCCGGGATTCGCCGGATCCAGCTGCAGCGCGTAGTTCCATGGTGTCGTTGGCTGGATTTGATATTCGTTGAAACCGGATGCCAGCGGATCCGGCGTGCGCACGGTCCAGTTTTCACCGATGCGCAACGAGTAAACCAGCGGCCCTCGGTCCACGGCAATGGAACGCGACGGTCCGGTCTCGGTTTGCACGGTCATCGGGAAATTCAGCGTCACCAGATCGCCATTGTTCCAGGCATTGGAAAGCGTCAGAAACGTTCCAGCGACAACGCCGGATTGCAGCTGGCCGTTCACCGTGACCGTCGCGTTGCTGCACCATCCGGGGATGCGCACTTTCAGCGGGAACACGACGGCGTTGCTGACCGAAAGACGCAGGCGGATCTGCTCTTCAAACGGATAACTCGTGTCTTCGGTGATCTGCACCTGCTGGCCGGCGACCATCGCATTCACGACGGTCGGGCTGTAAGCCATCGCCGCCAACCCGCCATCGCCGGTCGCGGCCCAGGAATTTTGAACGAACTTCGGCCAGCCCATGTGGAAGTTGAAACGGCAGCAGGGAAATCCGGAATCCGGTCCGGGCAGTGTGCCATTCGCGTAATCCTGGTTGTAGCCGTGCCCGCCGTAGATCGCGACGGCGTTATTCGGCAGCGTGTAATATTGGAGCCCTTTCATATCGGGCGTGAGCGCGGCGGGCAGCGCGTTGAAGGAAATTTTTTCCAGCCGGTCTTCCAATGTGGCGTCACCGGTGATATGCGCGGCGGTTTCCAAACTCAGCATGGCTTCAACGATGGAACACAGTTCGACACCTTCCACCGACGCATCGCCGGACAGAAATTCGGTGCCGCTGTTGATGCCGCAGGATAGACCGTGCTCGTCCATCAGATGCGCCAACCCCAGCGACAACGCATCGCGATCACCCGCCAGTTTGGAAACCTGATAATAGACCGCCGGCATCTTGAGCGCCTGCTCCACGTTCACGTTGTGCTTGGGTTGATAATCCGTGCCATAGAGCATGAAGTCGTTGCTTGTCATGATGCCTGGCCAGTCATAGGCCTGCTGACGCAGCAGATTCACCAGCGTCAACAGATTCGTGTCGCCGTTGCGATTGTAAAGCCAGAGCGCCACTTCCATCTCATCGCCCGCGCGGGACTTGCCCCATTCGGTCAGCGGACGGCCCGGCAGGTTCAGCCGCATGTAGTTGAAATAATTGCTCAACACGGCCGGCACCCGGACGTCGGCAGTCGCTTCGTAATAATCTTTCAACGCATACGTGGCCACCATGCGCGGCCACCAGTCGTTATTGGACACCGGGCCGAGGTAACCATCCGCGCCCTGATGATCGAGCAGCCAGTCCATCCATTTCTGCGCTTTCACTTTCAGGCCGGCGTCATTCAAAACATAAGCGAGCGGAACCAGGCCCTTGAAATAATAGGGGCTCTTCTCCCAGTTATCGCCGGTGCCGCCGAGCCACGCGCTGTTCGTGCCCAGATCCGCGGCGTAAACCGTCTCGGCATTGCCGGTGAGCCCGTCCCGCTGCAACTGGCATTGCGTAAGCAGCCAGCCTTGCGGACGCACGCTGCCCAATGGCAGCGGTGAAAACGGCGTGGCGAGCAAAGGCGATCTATTGGTCACGACCGCCGTGGGCGGAAGATTCGTTGCGGATGGAACGCCTGGCGCATTGGTGCTGGCGAACAGCACGCCGGTCGGCACCACTTCGCGGGTCTGACTGGCGCTGTTCCATTCCAGCCTGGCCGACGCATCGCCGTGGGCCTCGTAGTATTCAACGCGGAGGTCATACTTTTGGCCGCCTATCAAATCCATGCTGCTGGCGACATCGGTGCCTGAATCATCGCGCCATTTGTCGATCACCAATCGATTATTGATCCACAAACGACAGCCGTCATCGGCGGTCAGGTGGAACGTGTAACCCTCGGAATAACGCGGCTGAATCTGGCCGGTCCACCGGACGGAAAACAGTTCGTTGGAGACGCCGGCGGCGGGCGAATTGAGCCCCCAGTTGAAATTGATGTTCGGATCGGTGCGGTCCACCACCGGCGTGTTCAGGTTGATGCCGTTGAAATATTCGCCACGCAAGCCGGTGCCGTTCTCAATCCACGAGGGCAACGGCGGCAACGGCGGCGCGGCGGCCAGAACCGTTTTCACGTCCAGACCGACATCAATATATTGACCGCCGGCGGTCTGATGGCAATGCACGGCCAGCGTATTGTTCGCATTCAGCATCAACGCCGCGCGTCCGGCGTCCGAAATCGGAAAATGCTGATAGGCCGAGGTGTAACCGCCCGCCGAATAGGCGGGCACGCCGTTGAGGTAAATCTCCACGTTCTCATCATGATGAAGATTAAAGACGAGATTGCTGACTTGCTGCGCGGTGAGCGTGCCGGGATTGAATGTGCGACGCAGCCAGATGTCCCCCGTATTCCAGGTCGTCCGCACCACGGCACCCGGCGTGCCCGCCGTGCCAAAGCCGCCGGAGCCACTGCTCCACGTGGCGTCGCTAAAGTTCGCAGCAAACCAGTTCGTGGCCGGCGAAGTCGTCGTGTATTTCCACACCTGACCGCTGCTTTGCGATGAGGCCACCACCGTGGAAAAACCATACTGCGCGAGCGGCGCGAGAATCGCCGCTTGCATCCGCCTCAGGTTTGGTTTGAGGACTTTGCGGTCGTAGGTCAGCATGCCGTTGAGTTCAGTTTCCACGTCGGTGATTTCGGTATAAACCGCCGCGCTCAAACCATGGTTTTGAATAAAGTCTGATAGCTCGGTGGAGAAATTTTCAAACTTCGCGGCCAGGTCGTCGCCATCCGTCGCGCCGACATATCCCCAACCGGGCGCCCACGTGTGATTCGTGATGCCGAGACCAACCCCGCCATATTCGCCACAAACCACCGCCTTGGTCGAGCTGACGGCATAACCCGGATCAGGATAGGCGTGCACATCCGTGATGTCGCCCACATCAGCACTATTGTCGCCGCCGCTCGCCTGATTGACCACGCGCGACGGATCCAGGGCCTTGACTTCAGAAACGAGCGCCGCCGTATCGTGCTGCCCCTGGCCTTCGTTGAAGATCACCCAGCTGACGATTGCCGGACTGTTCCAGTGATTCGTGACCATGCGGACCAATTCCGATTCGAATTGCGGCGCGTCGATCGGCTTCGGGCTGCCCGTGTAAGAATTCCCGCTCGGCATGTCCTGCCAGACCAGGATGCCCAGTTTGTCCGCCCAATAATACCAGCGCTGACGTTCCACCTTGATATGTTTGCGAACCATGTTCCAACCCAGGGCTTTTTCCTGTTCAATGTCGCTCTTGAGCGCCAGGTCGGTCGGCGCGGTGTAAATGCCATCGGGCCAGAAGCCCTGATCCAGCGGGCCGAACTCAAACACGAACTGGTTGTTCAGGAAAATTTTCAGGAAATTATTATTCGTGCCGATGCTGACCTTGCGCATGCCGAAATAACTGGCAACGGAGTCCACCTTGGTCACGCCATTGGAAAGCGTGACATCCAGGTCGTAGAGGAAGGGATTTGTCGGACTCCACAGATTCGGACTCGGCACCGGCAACTGCAAAATCGCGCCGGGCGCACCCGAGACGCTGCCCACTACATTCGTTCCGATCCGGGCAACTGCGCTGACGGTGATGCCACCGGTGGAACCGGATATGTTGGCCGTGACGGCGAGCCGTGAGTTATCAATGTCCGGCACCAGCTTGATACTGGCGATGCTGCTGGTGGACGGCACCGGTTCCAGCCACACCGGCTGCCAGATGCCGCTGACCGAGGTATACATGATGCCGCCGGGCGACAACGTCTGTTTGCCACGCGGTTGCCCGCCGGCATCGGTCGGATCGTAAACGCGCACGATCAATTCCTGCGGTCCGCTGCCGGTCACATACGGTGTGATGTCGTAGGTCGCCGGATCATAGCCGCCGCGATGAACACCCAGGCTGTGCCCGTTAATAAACACTTCCGATTCCCAGTCCACCGCGTCGAGATGCAGGAGCAGATTTTGTCCACTCCAGCCCGCCGGCACGGTGAAGGTGCGGCGATACCACGAAAACGGGTAGTAATGTTTCACGCCGGAAATCGCCGATTCCATCGGGAACGGAACGAGAATCTCGCTGGTCAAAGTTTGACCGGTCGGGACGGGATTGTTGGTGGCACCCGCTTGAAACTGCCAGAGGCCATTCAGGTTCATCCAATTTGACCGCACCATTTGCGGGCGTGGATATTCGGGCAGCGGATTGTTCGTATCCACCTGTTGCGCCCAGTCGGTCATCAACGGCGCCGTCTGCATCTGCCAGGCCCTGACCGAAATCACGGAATGAATGGCCACCACCAGGAACGCGGCTGTGACGGTGTGGATACAACGCTGTTTCATGAATGAGTCAGGTTACTGGCCGCTGATGATTCCGTCACGTGGCATGAAAAGGCCACAAGGGGTGGACAAAATTGAAGCCAACAGTTTTAGCCGCTTCCCGCAGCGCTTTGGGGAAGTTACTGATCGCGCCATTCCAACATGACGCCAGCGTAACCACGTCCCAGTCTGGCAAAGATTCGAAGGTGCGAAAGTTTTCAGCAAGCCGGGTCGGTTGCCACCATTCAATGCGTCATCCCCGTTGAACAACTTTCTTGGATGAGTGTGGAAAATGATCAACCTGGCCGCTCTCAATTGGCCTGGACGTTCACCAGACCGAAATCGACATATTGTCCGCCACCGGTCTGATGGCAGTGGATGGCAATGAGGTTTTTGCCCGGCTTGAGGGCGGCCGCACCGGCCGGGGTCAACGGAAACGCATCGTAATCGCCCGCGAAGCCGCCGGTCTTGAGCGCGAGCACGCCATTGATGTAAACCTCGGCGTCCTCATCATGGTGCAACCAGGCATTGACGTTGCCGTGATTCCCCGCCGGAAAATCCAATTCCCGGCGCAGCCAGATGTCCCCGGTATGCCAGGTGGTGCCCACAATCGCGCCCGGGGTCCCGGCGGTGCCAAAACCGCTGGGACCACGCTTCCAGGATGAGTCGTCAAACTGTTTTTGCATCCAGTCGCCCGGCGGCGTGGTGGTGGTGTAATCCCAGACCGCCGGCTGCTTGTCGGCGGCGGGAACGATCACGGTCACCTTGGGCGCTTTCGGCATGGGTGCCCAGTTCGCCCCCTGGGTCTTGTCGCGTCCGGCATACTTCCGCCAGATGGGCTGGTTGTAGAGCATTTGCAGGAACACGCCGCCCACCACCGGCCGGGCAGTGAAGCCAACCTTCTTCGCCGTCTTCGTTTGATACCAGTCGGTCATCGGCGAGCGGTCGGGCGTCTCATTCAGGAAAGTGATTACTGGGGCGATCAAGGCATCAAAGTCCTCGCGATTTTGCGTTAGCGTCGCCGTCCAGGTGATCCAGTCAAGCTTGGTGTAGGTTTCACGGTTGTCGAGCGGGAGGCCATATTGATTCTGCTTCGTTTTGTAGAAGGCCATTTCCGTTTGCGCGACTTCCGCCGGAAACAGATTCAATCCGAGAATGCGGTCCCAAACCAGGTTGTATTTCTGGCTCCAGGTTCCCGGACGATCAAACGCGAGCCGCAGATGATCCCCGTCGTTCGCTTCCTTCGCCAGGCGCCGGGCATATTCACGGGCCAGTTTGAAATACTCATCCGCCGTGGCCTGGTCGCCGCGCATTTCACACAGCTTGGCAAACGAACCCAGACCACAGATTGCTTTCACACTTAAATTGACATTGTGGGCGAGATGCCCGGCAAAATCGTCCGTGCAGAGCTGGTTTTCCGGATCGAATCCCTTTTCCTTCAGATACCCGGCCCATTGCTCAAGCTGCTTCCAGTAAAGCCCGGCAAAGTTTGCGTTACCCTCCATCTGCGCGATGGCGCCAAACAGGCAGAGCAGGTTCCCGCTCTCTTCGACCGGCATCTGGTTGTTCACGCCACGCTCACCATCGCCATAAACCTGGCCGTTGGCCTGCGGATAAGTTCCGAGATCGTGCGGGGCAAACGGGAATTTCCAGCGCTCGCTCGCCGCGTAATCCATGAACGGCACAATGAATGACTTGGCCAGCGTGGGGCTGAAGAACAAGAACTGCGGCGCCATCGGATAGAACACGTCCGACGTGCTGATGCAGCCGTTGGAATGATTTTCCTTGCAGAACTGCAACGGCTGGCCGTTGTCGTCGACCGCAAATTTGCCGGCCGCAAAACACTGTCGATACGCCAGCGCACCCAGCAGCGCATAATTCTCGCCGCCGGCGTTGCGCAAATCCGCCATCAATTCAGTGTCGAACGCCACGCACCGCTTCTGCAACGACGCGTAATCATGCGCCGACGCCTTCAACAGATCGGACGCCTCCCAGCCGTTGCGCCGCCAATACGGCCGCAGATTTTTCTTCATGTATTGAATCGAATACAGATCATCGTAGGCGAGCATCAGCCAGCAGGAGACCGCCTTGCTCTGGACGGTTCCCAGATTCACCGCAAAGGCGATGACGGAATCGTTGTGCGCATCGTTTTGGAGCGACGCAGCGGCGGCAGGCGCTACCAACCGGCCATCAGCGATGAAGCCCGTTCGAGCGGCCTGGGCGGTATTCACGGTGGAACTCGCCCGTTTGTTTTTCGCCATCGCCACATAGAAATAGCCCCAGTCTATGCGAATATCGTCGCCCTTCTTTTTCAGAATCCCCTGCTCCACCGTGCCCACGCGCCAGGCTTGGATGCCCGAAACATCGGCGTTTTGGAAAGTGACCGGCTGGTCCGGATGGTTGACGGCGATCTCCGAGCTGGCGTCGAAATAAACCGAAACGTTGTGCTGTTGCGTGTCGGCCGACTGCGCTTCCCAGGTGACGTAAGTCACCGGGCGCGACAGCACGTCCAGATCCTCCGGCAACGCCGCGGTCATGAACGTGAGCGTGAGTGTGATGCCGGCGCCGGCGAACGTGTAAATCGTCCGCGTGGGCAGGACTTGCAGGCCGGATTGGGGCAGCGCCGGAACCGTCGACGGCTCCGCGCCCATGAGGCGGAAAGTCTGTCCGTCAACCCGGACCATGCTGGTCAGCCGTTGCTGCTTGCCCGTCCAATGGGTGGTGGAGGTGTCCGTCAGCTTGTCCGCCGGCGACCAGATGCTGAAATACGGATCACAGGCCACCAGCGGCACGGACGGCGGCCGGAAGGTTTCTGCATGAGCGGCAACTGCAGCGCCCATCGTGGCGAGAAATAACGACAGACTGATCTGCAAGGGGCGGAGGATTTTATTTTTCATGGAAATTAAAGCATGGTTGAAACCGGCCGATTGCCGGCGGCTTGGGCCCGGCCAAAATGGATTTGATTTTATTTTCATGAGCCGGTAACAAACATGCATGGTTAAATTCAGTTTTGACGTTCAAACGCAATCAACCACTGGCGCACCAAACGGCAGCGCTGCGTTTTCACGGGTCGGCTTCAAGTTACTCATGCCACCGCCCACCGTCATGTGGCATAAATTGGCCACGTGCAATCCGACCCCGTTCATATAGAATCCTCCAACATCACCATGAAACATAAAGACACCCGCTCGCTGCTTTCCCGGAACTTACGATACAACCTCGGTTTGATTTTCGCGCTCTCCGTTGCGGCGTGTTCCGCCAAATCACTGGTCGATTATGTGAACCCGATGATCGGCACCGACGGCCACGGCCACGTTTTTCCCGGAGCCACCGTGCCCTTCGGCATGGTGCAGCTGTCCCCCGACACCCGTGACAATACCTGGGACGGCTCTTCCGGCTACCATTATTCCGATACCAGCATTCTGGGCTTTTCGCACAATCACCTGACCGGAACCGGCTGCCCGGATCTGGGAAATATTTTGCTGATGCCGACCGTGGGCGCTTTGAAGCTGACCCCCGGCACGCATCCGGGCGAAGGATATCGCGCCCGCTTTTCGCACGAGCAGGAAACCGCCCGCCCCGGATATTACAAAGTTTTGTTGCCGGATTACAACGTGACGGTGGAATTGACCGCCACGGCCCGCGCTGGTTTGCATCGTTACACGTTTCCGGCCACCAGTGAAGGCCATGTCGTGGTGGACTTGCAGCACGGCATCGGCAACAAAGTGATCGAGGCACAACTGACCCTTGAGAACGATCACACCGCGAGCGGGTATCGCAAGAGCGACGGCTGGGGCGGTGACAAAACCTTTTACTTCGTGATGGAATTCTCCCGTTCATTTGATTCTGCGGGCGTGGCTCAAGGCGACCGGGATGTGGCCGGCAAACAAACCATCGGAAAGGAAACCAAGGGCCACTTCGATTTCAAGACCAAGGCGGGTGAACAAATCCTCGTCCGGGTCGGCCTTTCCACCGTCAGCGTCGAAGGCGCGCGCAACAATCTGCACACCGAAATGCCCGGCTGGGACTTTGAAGCCGTGGCCGCCGCCGCCCGCAAACAATGGGAAGGAGCCTTGAGCCCCTTGACGGTGGAAACCAGCGACAACAACCTGCGGGAAACCTTTTACACCGCACTGTATCATTCGCTCGTCGCACCCACGCTGTTGAGCGATGTGGACGGACAATTCCGTGGACCGGATGGCAAGGTGCACACGGCAAAAGATTATGATTATTACACGGAGTTGTCGTTGTGGGACACCTTCCGCGCGGAAAATCCCCTGCTCATCCTGACGCAGCCGCGGCGCATCAATGATTTCGTCAACACGATGCTCGAACATTTCAAGATTTTCGGCCAGAACACCCTCCCGGTCTGGGCCAACGGCGGCAAGGAAACCTGGTGCATGATCGGCAACCACGCCATCCCGGTCATCACCGAGGCGTATCTGAAAGGTTTCCGCGGCTGGAGCGCCGATGAAGCGCTCAACGACATGATTGCGTCCACCGACAAGAATCGCGAACAGCTCGATGCCTACCGCGACCAAGGGTTCATCCCGACCGGCAACGGCGTGCAAAGCGTCTCCAAGGTTTTGGAATACGCCTACGACGATTCCTGCATTGCCCGTTTCGCCAAGGCGCTCGGCAAAGACGACCTGGCCGGGAAATATTCCAAACGCTCCCAGAACTGGATGAATGTGTTTGATCCCTCCACCGGTTTTATGCGCGGTAAAAATGCCGATGGCAGCTGGGTGACACCTTTCGGACCAAAGGAAATGAACAGCATCACTTTCAACGAATACACCGAGGCCAACGCCTGGCAATACAACTTCTTTGTGTTGCACAATGTTCCCGGCCTGATCGAGAAACTGGGCGGCGACGAAAAATTCGTCGCGCGACTGGATGAGATGTTCGACACGAAAGAACAGATCCCGAACATCAAGCAGATCCCGGATGTCACCGGCATCCTCGGCATGTATTCGCACGGCAACGAACCCGATCATCACGTCGCCTATCTTTATAATTACGCCGGCCAGCCGTGGAAGACGCAGGCCCGTGTCCGCCAGGTCGCGACGACATTTTACACAAATAATCCCACCGGCATCTGCGGGAACGATGACTGCGGCCAGACCTCGGCCTGGTATGTGTTCAGCGCGCTCGGCTTTTATCCCGTTGACCCGGTCAGCGGCATTTACATTTTGGGCAGCCCGTTCGTGGACAAAGCCACCCTGCACCTGAATTCAAAATTCACCAAGGGCGGAACGTTCACGGTCACCGCCAAAAACAATTCCGACAAAAATCCCTACATCCAGTCCGCGACCCTCAACGGCAAACCTTACACCCGGAGCTGGATTTCCTACGACGACATCGCCGCCGGCGGCAAACTGGTGCTGACCATGGGCCCGACACCCAACCAGGCGTTTGGTTCCGCACCGGCGGATCGGCCGCCCAAGATTTGAGGGGAGCGGATGGTGGCGAACACCGGGTACCAGAGGAAAATAATTGCATGAAACTAAAAATGGCGCTTTTCGCCGGTTGTTTATTCGCGCTGGCAACCTGCACCTTTGCGGCGGACAACTCCGATTTATCCGCGACCGCGACGGAGTCCTATCAGATCCGGAACAAAAAATTCGGCGACCTGCTGCGCCCCGAAAACGCCAACAACGCCGAGGGCACCCGCATTGTGTTGTATCCCGCCGAGCCGTGGAAATGCATGACGTGGAAACTGCACCCCGCAGGTGAATCGACGTTTCAGGTGCAGAATCATTTCACCTCCAAAACGTTCATCGCGAACACAAGTCACGGCGAGACGAACGTCATCCAGACCGCCTTCGCCCGTGAAGCCGGTGAACGTCCGGTCTGGCGTTTCACCAAACTCGCGGATGGTTCGTATCAGATCACGGACATGAAATCTGGCGCGGCGCTGACGGCGGTTGGCGGCGATGGCCAGCCAGTCCGCGTGGTAGTTGCGCCTTGGCAGGATAAAGCCGAACAAAAATGGGAACTGGAAAAGACCGACCCGGCCAAGCTGACCATGTAAGAGCATGTCTGAAAAAGGAGCGCGGCTAAGACCAGCCGCAGCAGGTGGCAAGCGCCTCAACGCGCCGAGCATTCGCGACCTGCTGCGGCTGGTCGAGGCCGACACAGCCGCGCTCCAAGGTTTTGCGGAAGCTTTTCTGCCATTATGATACAGACCCGTCACCTGCCATTGCTAGTTGTTTTGTTATGGCCGCTTTGCTCGCGGGGTGAATCTGCGAGCGATGTGCTCACGCGGGCGACTACTGCCGTTGAAGCCGCCGCCCCTCGGGCACAGGCAGATCCATCACGTCCGATTTTTCACATCACGGCACCGGCCCAATGGATCAATGACCCGAACGGCCCGATTTTTTACCAAGGTTTTTATCACCTCTTTTATCAGTTGCATCCATTCAGTGATGCGAGTGGACCGAAATACTGGGGCCATGTCCGCAGCCGCGACCTGGCGAAATGGGAACATCTGCCCATTGCCCTCGCGCCGTCCGGCGAGGCAGGCGAAACCGAGATCTGGTCGGGCTGCTGCACCCTCAATGACCTTGGCCAACCGATGATTTTTTACACCAGCATCGGCCCGGACAAGCCGGCTTTCGATCATGCCAGCCAATGGGCCGCCATCAGCACCGATGATCTGGTCCACTGGCAAAAATCCCCGGCCAATCCAGCATTGTCCGACGCCACCAATGATGGCATAAAAATTTACGACTGGCGCGACCCGTTTGTTTTTCGCGACGGCAACAAGACGTTCCTGGTGCTGGGCGGCAGCTTGAACGAATCCAAAGGCGGACAGGCCGTGGTGAACATTTACGAAGCGGAGAATGCCGGGCTGACGAAATGGAAATATCGCGGGGTGCTCTTTCAGCTTCCCGACGCCGAGGCGCGGACTTCCGAGTGCCCGAATTTTTTCAAGCTGGGCGATGAATGGGTGCTGTTCGTGTCGCCCTACGGCAAGGTGCAGTATTTTGTCGGCGATTTCGACGCGACGACATGCCGTTTCCATCCACGCACGCGCGGTGTGCTGGACTATGGACCCAATTTTTACGCGCCAAACACCATGCTTGTCCCCGACGGACGCCGCCTGGTGTGGGGCTGGGTCAACGGATTTCCCGGCGGTCACGGCTGGAACGGTTGCTTGAGCGTGCCGCGCCTGTTGAGTTTTTCGCGCGACGGGCAGCTGCGGCAAAATCCCGCGCCGCAGTTGGAAAAATTACGCGGCAAAGAAACGGGCTGGAACAATGTCAAACTGGATTCCACAGCAACAAAATTCCTGCTGCCGGCAACCAATACGCTCGAAATCGCCATGGAGATTGATTTGCAGACGGCGTCTCGCGTCAGCTTTTTGATCAAGAGTAGTGGTAAAAATTCTCAGGTCACGCTGGGTTATGACGGTTTGGAACTACAAGTGATGGATGTCAAAGCACCACTGACCTTGCCCAAAGGCGATCGAAAATTGAAGCTGCGGATTTTCCTGGACCGTTCAGTGCTGGAAGTGTTCGCCAACGAAACGGTATGCGTGACCAAGACCATCGCGCCGCTTGAGCCGGGTGTCTCGTTGGAAATCCGCGCCGAAGACGGACAGGCCAGCGCAAAACAGATTCAAGCGTGGTCCATGAAAACCATCTGGTGACGTCGAAAAGGTTGCGGCGCACTGGCACCATTACGGTGCCGTTGCCGTGACTTGAATCCGGAAGAAGGCGCACCCGGAAACGTTCACGAGTTGATCCGTCACGATCTCCACATTTTTGCCAGCCACAGGCTGCGTGGTTTCAGAAAAGATTCCTTCGGCGACAGGCGACCAGCTGACGAGATCATCCGACTTCAATACCGTGTAGATCAGCCCGGAAAAACCGGTGCGTCGCGGAAAGGTCAGACGCAGGGACCCATTCAACGCACTCGTAATTTTAAACGGTGACGCATCCGATTGGAGCGGATTGGTATCGAAAGCATATTCGATCAGATTGGGCTGGCCGTCGCCGTCAGGGTCTGCCGTTGAACCGGATAACCCCGCCGATACGCCGGGCATGGTGGCTGCCACCCAGGAAGCATAGCCGCCGCTGGCGGCGAGCGACGCCACTTCCGCATCCGCGAGCGCCCGGTTGTAAACGCGCACCTCGTCCAGCTGTCCCAGGAAATAGCGACCATCCCCGGTGTTGCCGCCGATGCTCACCGATGAATTGCTGGTGAGCAGATTGGTGCCCCCCAAATTTGCCCCGTCCAGCAACCCATTCACAAACAGCCGGCGTTCGCCGGTGGACTTGATGCGCACCACGGCGACATGCGTCCATTTGCCATTGGAAACATCCTTCGTGCCGTTGAGCGAACTGTCGGGGTTGCCGGTGAAAAATGACAGCCGGTTTGTTCCCGCCGTGCTGCGCGTGCCGCCCAGGATAAAATCATTATGCGTTCCGCCGACGTCCGACCAGAAGATGCCGGTGCCGGCATAAGTGTCGTCCGTCTGCGAAAAAATCTGCGTGCTCTTCATCCAGAATGAAATGGTGAAATCACCGCCAAGGTTGTTGTTGACCGCGACATAGCTGTTCGTGCCGTTGAAGGAAAGGGCGTTGCCCCAAACGCCGGAGACGCGGCTGCTGTTGCTCAATTGCTGGAGCGCGCCATTGTTTCCCGACATTGAACTGTCGAAGGCGGTCGCGCCATTCGTTTCATTGAAGGACCAATAGTCCACCAACCCCATGACGGGAACCGACGCGTCCACCACCATCACCACGAGATCCGTCGAGGTCAGATTGCCGTAGCCATCCGCATCCGTCACGCGGCTGGCCGGAATCCGCACCGTCACCGGTCCGGAAGCGTCCGGCGTGATCGTGAAGCCGTAGATTCCACCGTTGCCGGTCAACTGGCTGGCCTGACCGTTCAACACCGTGACATCATCCAATCCGAATCCGGAAACCGTTTCGCTGAATGAAGCGGTCACTTGAAAATGATTAGTCACCGTGACGGCAGCGGTGGCCAGCGTCACGGTCGGCGGGGTGCTTGGTAACAACGTCGTGATTTCACCCGGCGTCAATACTCGCGAGTAAAACCGCACATCGTCCAGCGCGCCGTTAAAATAGCGTCCATCCAGCGTGTTCCCGCCGATGTTGATGATCGGGTTGGCATTCAAGACGGCGGTGCCGGCGGTGCCGCTGGCATCCAGCGCACCGTTCACGTAAAGCTTCACCGCGCCATTGCCACCATCACGCGTCACGGCCAGATGCGTCCATTGGCCCGTGCTGATTTCCTGCGTGCCGCTGATGGTCGTGTTGCCACTGCCGGCAAAGAATGAAAGGTGGTTCACGCCGCCGGCGCTGCGCGTCCCGCCGAACACAAAATCATTCGCCGGGCCGCCGACATCCGACCAGATGATGCCGGTGCCGTTGTAGGTCGGATCCGTCTGCTGAAACGTCTGGCCCGTCTTGATCCAGCAACTGATGGTGAAACTCGCGCCCAGTTGATTGTTGATCTGGACATAATTATTGACGCCGTCAAACGTCAGCGCATTGCCAATCATGCCCGAACTCCAGGCAGCGGGGAGCATGTTCAGCAACGTTCCAGAATTGTCATGGCCCGAGGCATCGGCGGTCGTCGTCCCGGTGCCCTCATCAAACGGCAGCCAGGTGGAGAGAAATTGATTGAGCGGGTCGTAATTGACTGCCAGCGGATTGGAGGCGTAATTCCCCTGCCCGGTCGCACCTGTCACTTGACCCGCGGCATATTGGAGGTTCACCGCGCCCTTCACCTGCGGATTGATGACGATCGTGTAAGCCTGGCCTGAACCGGTGAGGCTGGTGATCTGTCCGTTGTCCACGATGAACTGGCCGGATAAAACGCCCGTCACCGCTTCGGTGAACTGGACATTCACAGTGAACGGTCCATAGCTGGGTGCGCGGTTCGTCAACGTCAATGCCACGCCCGGCCCGGTCGGGAGGCTGTTGATCCAGTCGGCAAAAAGCTGCACCGCCTTTGTGTCCACCACGTTTTTTGCGAGTGGCGGCATTTGCAGTGCACCGACGCGGCTGGCCCGGTTGTGCATCATGGAATGCAGCACATCCTGCGGCCGCACGACGCGGTCTTCCGGGCCGTTCACCGCATCCAGCACGGCGCCGTAAATCAAATTCTGTTGTTCGAGCGGCGTGACGTAACGCGCGTCAAAGTTGGCGCGCTGGCCGCCGGGCCGATGGCAATGCGCGCAGTTCGCGTCAATGTAGGAACGCACGCGGGTCACGAGCGGCTGACTCGTGTTGGTTGGATTGCAGGATTTAAGATAATTGCCGATCTGTGCCTCGTGGAATTCCGAGGTGAACATTCCCAGATGGCCCAGCGTGCGGAGTTGATTGTCCGTCCGACCGGTCTGCGGATAAGTCACATCGCCGTTGAGCTGATGTGTCTTGAGACCCAGCACGCCGTGCGCATTGGCGTTGTGACAGGTCAGGCAATCCAGCCGGCTCGGAAAACTCCAATGCTGCGTCCGCACTGTGTTCGAGGTGGTCGTGATATTGTAATCCGCGCTGTCGCCGGTCAAAAGCAGATCGGCATCCGATCCATCGGGCCGCCATTTGTAAGTCACGCCATAAACACCGCCGTTCTGGGCGCGCACGAGAAAACGGGTTTCCAATCGTTTCACGATTGCGGGATTATTTTCATTCACGGGCAGATCGAACTGTTTGACGAAAACGGTGCCGGCGGGAAACAGCCATTCGCTCGTCGCAGAGAAAGTGATTTTTTCCGCGGCGGAGTCGTTCGTGCCATCGCTGGGCACAGCCATCCAGCGTTGCTTGGCCGCGCCATCCGACCACAACGGCGCATTGACGTCATACGGAATCAAGCCGGGCGCGGGTGCGAGCGTGGCCAGATTGGTGAACGCGCCGACCTGCGACAGCAACGCGGGTGGATCGGGAACCACCGTGGTGGTGCGGGCGAGTTTGAAAACCTGACCCGCGCCGTCGCCGCCGAATTTTAGAAAATAAATTTCACCCTGCCCGTCGAGCGCGCACGAGGACGTGCCGCCGTATACCGAACCGGACGGCATGTTGGCGAGATACTCGACGTTCGTGAGCGTCGTGCCGTCGGAATTGATGGCCCAGATGCGGCCGGAGACGTTGTCCGCCCAGATATATTTTCCCGTGAGAAAACCAGCATGCTCCACGCCGCGATAAACGTAGCCGCCGATGGCGCAGCCGCCCTGGTCGCGGCCGTAATCCCAGAGCGGCAATTTCTCAAAACCATTCGTGACGGCGGGCGGCGCTTTCGGACCAGCCACGGTGCCCTCGCGCCAGGCCCATTGGTAATTCGCGCCGGGCACGAGAACATCAATCTCCTCACGCGTGCTCTGGCCGCTGTCCGCCAGCCAGATCAAACCGGTCACTGGATCGCGCGAGAACCGGTAAGGCTGCCGAAAACCCAGCGCATAAAATTCCTCCAGCTCGCTCCCATTGGGATTCACAAAGGGATTGTCATTCGGCACCAGATAATTGGTCGTGTAACTTTCCGGCCAGCCGGCGGGCATGGCGGGATGATGAAACGGTTGCCGCCGGATGGCGTGGCTGGTCGCCGGATTCTGATTCACATCAATCCGGAAGACGCCGGACATCAGCCGCTCATTGATGATCTGCGTCACGTTGTATTCGTCATTCGCGCCGCCCTCGTCGCCGATGGAAAAAAACAGATACCCGTCCGCGCCGAACATCAGGCAGCCGGCGTCGTGAAATTCCTGCCGGTCGAATTGCTGCATCAGGATGACTTCGGAATTCGGGTCGGCAACGGTTTGTCCATCCGGCACGGTGAAGCGCGAAAGCCGGATGTAGGCGTAATCTGGAAATGCCGTTCCCACCGAAGTCGGTCGCCATTTGTAGGTGACGTAGAAATATCCGCGATTCGTCGAACCCGGCTGGCCGAATTCCGGATGGAACACGCAACCCGTCATACCCGAATCTGACACGCTGAAAGTCCGCGAGCTGATGTCGAGAAACGGCACTTCCTCCGCCGGCAATGCATTCCGCCGGTTTGGAAACGTGGTGATGCGACCCTGCTTGTGAACCATCACCAGCCGGTTGGTCCCCGGATACGGCAGCATGAAGATCGGCTGGTCAAACGTGATGTTCGTGAACGCGACCTCGACATGCCACGAAGCCGAAGACGAGGGTGCCGTGTGCGGAAAAACGTTGTTGAGATACGCGCCGACGGGCTGCGGCTGATCCAAGCCGTAGGGTTGCGCGCACATGGAACCGGCGGCAATAAACAAGCCCAGCATGCCACTGGCAAGAGCGGAAAATTTCATGACTTCTTTGAAATTTATTCCGGGCAGATCAGGCAACAGAATGGCGCCATGCAGAGTGGGAATCGCATCTCGGGCGCATCAGGTGGAAACATCGTGAGATTCTCGCACCGCACAGTACCCCCGTCAACGTGGCATGAAATGGCCACACGAAGCAATATTGAGCCAGTCGGTGGTTGTTGCTAACCTGTCGCCACTCCACACCACCATGAATCATTCACCCACGAAATCCTTGGACTCAATTTTAGTTACTCGTCAGATCCGGCAGGGCTTCAAGTCAATCAGCGTTCAAGTGCTCTTAATCGTGAGCCTTGCTGGAACAGCCTGCGCCCAGACCAAATTTGACTTCAGCGGGTATCAAAAGGATTCGGGCATCGCCGTTGTGGCGGCGGACACAAATACGTTGCGGATCACCTGGCCGGCTTCAAGAAATCTTCAGGCGGAAATGATCCTGGATTTTCACGCCGGCCAGCCATTGATCCGGTCACTGGGAGTTTCTGAGAATGGTGAACCCGTCAAAATCATCGCAAGCCGGCTTGATCCCGTCACATCGTTGACGATTGGCGAACGCGACAAACAAAAGGCCGCCGAAGGCTATCAAGGGATGGTCTTCTTTGAAAAACTCTGGCAACAGCCGCACCAGTCTTATCCGGTCACCTTGACCAATCGCAGCGCTCGCATTTCCAGCGTAGAGAATCGCACGACCATCAGCATCAGCAGGGTGACCGCCGGTTCCTTCACCGGCGAGTTACGATTTACGTTTTACCGCAACAGCCCTTTGATCCATGCCGAGACCGTCATCAGCACGCATGAAAAATTGCGCGCCATCGTCTATGACACAGGATTGAGCAGCACCTCGCCGGATTGGAACCACATGGTCTGGGCTGACGCGTTGGGCAAAATGCAGAATACCACCGTGACTTCCAACGCTCCCGCGAAACCGGTGGCGGTGAAATACCGGACGATGATCGCCGAGGGACGCAACGGTTCCATCGCCGTCTTCCCCGCGCCGCACCAATATTTCTATCCGCTCGATTTCGCCGAGAACTTCAAGTTCACCTGGTTCGGCAACGGTTACAGCCAAATGCCGGCGGGCTTCGGCTTCGGCATCCGCCAGCCGCTCGAAGGCGACAAACGCTGGGTGCCGTGGTTCGATGCGCCGGCGGAAACGGAGCAGCACCTCGGGGTTTTCTATCTGGTCAGCCCCGCCAATGGCGAAACGACATTGCAGGAAGTTGAACGCTACACGCACGGCGACCATTACCCGAAACTTCCCGGCTACGAAACGTTCACCAGCCATTATCACATCGAACACACGCTCGATTTCTTGAACCGACAAAAGCAGCAACACACCAACGGCGTTCCGCGAGGACTGGAGACGCCCGGCTTCGTCACCAAGTTCAAGGAAGCGGGCGTCAACATTGTTCATCTGGCGGAATTTCATCAGGGCTGGACGCCGGGCCAGAAAACTCCCGAGCGTTTGAAGATGCTCAAGACCATGTTTCAAGAATGTGCGCGGCTTTCAGACAAAAATTTCCTGCTGCTCCCCGGTGAAGAACCCAACGTCCATCTCGGCGGCCACTGGATCGCCTTGTTTCCGAAACCGGTTTACTGGGTGTTGAATCGCGCGCCGGCCGAACCATTCGTCGAAGAAGTTGAAGGCTACGGCACAGTCTATCACGCCGGCAGTGCGGATGATGTCCTGCAGCTGATGGAAAAAGAAAACGGCCTGATGTGGACGGCGCATGCGCGGATCAAAGGGTCCATCCCCTTCCCCGACGGCTATCGCGACCAGCCATTTTACAAGTCGGATCATTTTCTGGGCGCAGCGTGGAAAAATCTGCCCACCGACTTGTCCCGCCCCACGCTCGGCTGGCGCGCGCTCGACCTTTTCAACGACATGAACCAATGGGGCCAGCGCAAGCAGCTCCTCGGCGAGGTGGACGTGTTTGAAGTGCAGCCCGACTACGAACTCTATGCGCCGATGAACATCAATTATCTGAAGTTGGACAAGTTTCCGAAATTCGCCGACGGCTGGCAGCCGGTGCTTGACACATTGCGTCATGGACAATTCTTCACCACCACGGGCGAAATTTTGATTCCGCAATTTTCCGTGGCCGGCAAAGCAAGCGGCGAGGTCATTTCCAGCAATGGACTTAAAAACGCCGTGGTCAAAGCGCAGCTCAACTGGACTTTTCCCCTGGCGTTTGCCGAAATCATTTCCGGCGACGGCAAATCCATCCGCCGTCAGCATATCAATCTTGCCGGCACCGAATCCTTCGGCACCCGCAAGCTGAACCTCCCGGCTGACCTCACCGGCCAGAAGTGGGTGCGCTTTGAAGTTTGGGACATCGCCGCCAACGGCGCATTCACCCAGCCGGTGTGGATTGAATGAGCAACCAGCCCGCAGAAAACAGACCGGCCGGCTGGCAAAAGTTGATTTCGCCGCCGGCCGTTGAATTCCGAATGCCCGTTATTGCGTCAGGAATTTATAGATGATCGTATTGTGATAGACTTCGCCGGGCTTGAGCACCACGGACGGGAATTCCGGATGGTTCGGCGAATCCGGAAAGTGCTGCGGCTCCATGGCAATGGCTCCGCGATACGGATACACCTGTCCGCCCTTGCCCTTGATCGTGCCGTCCAGAAAGTTGCCGCTATAGAATTGCAGTCCCGGTTCCGTGGACCACACTTCCATCACCCGTCCGGTGGTCGGATCCGACACTTGCGCGTCCAGTCCCAGCTTGCCCATCGGATGGTTGACCACCCAGTTGTGATCAATCCCGCCGCCGAACTTGATCTGTTCATCACTGGCGTTGACCCGCGATCCGATGGTCGCTGGTGTGCGGAAGTCAAACGGCGTTTTCTCCACCGATCGCAGTTCCCCCGTCGGGATCAACGTGCTGTCCACCGGCGTGAATTGGTCGGCATCGAGCCAGACCACATGGCCCAGGATGTCGCCATGGCCGGCCAGGTTGAAATAGGAATGTTGCGTGAGATTGACGATCGTATCCCCGTCCGTGGCCGCCGTGTAATCCAAACGCAGGCCATTGTCCGGTGTGACCGTATAGAGGGCGGTGACCGTGAGTGTGCCGGGATAGCCTTCCTCGCCGTCAGGGCTCGTGTAGCTCAACTCAAGTTGCGCACCTTTGGCCGTATATTCCGCGCGCACCACGTGCCACACCACCTTGTCGAATCCCTTGATCCCGCCATGCAGCGAATTCGATCCGTTATTGACTGCCAGAGTATAGGTCTTGCCACCCAAAGTGAAATGGCCTTTGGCAATCCGGTTGCCGTAACGGCCGATCAACGAACCAAAATACGGGCTGTTCGTCAGATAACCGTCCAGCGTGTCATAGCCCAACACCACGTCGCCAAAGTTCCCCTGCTTGTCCGGCACATCCAATGACTGGACGATGCCGCCATAGGTCATGATGCGCGCGGTCATGCCCGAGGCATTGCGCAACGTGTAAATCTCCACGGGCGTCCCGTCCAGGGTTTTGCCAAACGGCTCCGGCGTGATCTTCGAAAGGTCTTTTGGCGTGGCGCAGCCGCTGAAAAGTGCGACCGCCAGGCCGGCAGTGAACAACGCCACCTTTGTTTTATGTGTTGGTTTCATATTCTGCTTGGTGTTTTTTGTGGAATTCCGTCAGAAGCTCTTTAGCTGGCCAAAGCTTGGGATTGGCGTCCAATCTTATGGCCGATCAAGCCGTAGAAGGCCACGTAAGCATACGCGATCATCGGAACGATGAACGAAATCTGCAGGCCGTGTTCGTTGCCGCCCTGGAGCAGAATGTCCGCGATCCTGCCTTGGAGCGGCGGCAGCAGCGCCCCGCCCACGACCGCCATGACCAGCAGCGAGGAGACCTGCCCCTTGAGCACGCCCATCCTGTCCAGCGCCAGCGAGAAGATGTTCGGCCAGCCGATCGAGGT
>Ga0247688_1000068_pt1 | contig 45981 bp, 78 predicted proteins | sample CNK29_metaG_FD_182718 | JGI IMG/M metagenome (GOLD analysis project Ga0247688, IMG submission 182718) | Soil microbial communities from Purdue University Martell Research Forest, Indiana, United States - CNK29 | ecosystem: Environmental > Terrestrial > Soil > Temperate forest > Bulk soil... | reverse complement strand
AGGCATATGTGAACATGGCAAACCGAGATTACCCCGCTGAGATGGCGAAGATTTGGGCCACTCCTGAAAAGGAGTTGCAGCGAAATAGCGTGCTGGTGTTTGACGGTGGCAACCTGACAATCCGCCAGAACGGTCCGCAGGCAGGATGGGGCGTCTTTGCCATTAATGAAGATCAAGTCGAACTGATCGCAGAGAAAGCTGAGTGGGAAATTCCCCCATCCGAGTTAAAGGCCCTCCGCGATTTTCTCAATAAGGCGTTTCCGCAATGACAACAGCGCAAAAGCCTCAAGAGCGGTTCACCATTGGCCGCCAGCCGTGCCAGAACTTCCTGCGCGGTGATGCTGACATTGCGGCATTAGGCGTAGGCAACCGCCGCAATCTGCATCAGTGTCCGACGTGCTGCGGCAACCGCGCTTGGTGCGATAACTGCAACACTGATCATCACGACGGCGGCTGGGAAACCTGCAAGGTCGGGGCATACGATTACGTCGAAGATGATCAGTAATGTGGAATGAATGACAAACGGGAGATTTAGATGAGCCTCTACAATATGCTTTTCGGCACCAATCCGTTCTCTGGCGTCCTGCTTCAAATGCTCGGCACGACCACAGACAGCATCCCGCGCTATCGAGACTGCTTCCTGAGCGAGGACGGCACAGAAATTATCATCCACACCCGCACGGGTGGCGGAAATCGAGACGCCTACGAGAAGGGCGGCGAGTATTGGGAGGAGGGCCAGATCGACAACGATACGTTGCGCGCCATTCCCGGCTTCAAACACGACGCCGACGATGATTTTGACTGCACCTACGCAGACTTCCACTACACCATACCCGAGCCATTCAAGGATCAGGTTGCCCTGCTGAAAGACCTCGGCGCCGTCGCAAACCCGGCTGAGTGGTGGCGGGAAGTCCTAGACGGCCTTCGCAAGAGTGACACGTCCAATCCTGATGTGCAGCGCGCGCTAACCGTTGGCGAGCAGATCATGGGCAAACTCAATGCCGCTATAGATAAAGGCGAGAGCGGCATCGTCACCGTTTGATCACATATGACTGAAACGGAAACATGACCCAGGACGATGACACGATCACGCTGAAGGACGCCGCAAGCCACTACGGCTATACGGTTTCCACACTCCGCGCGGAGGCGGGTCGTGGTCGCTTGACAATCTACAGGATCGGGAAGCGATATTATACAACCCCCGCCGATATCAAGGAAATGGTCAAGCAATGCCGCGTCGATCTAAAGGGCCGAGACTTTACCTTGATCCGAGGCGGAAGCAGTGGGTCATCCGAGACGGAACGCGCTTCGTCCGCACTGGCTGCGGCGAGGGAGACGGCGCTCGGGCTGAGAAATTCCTCGCGCAATACATCGGCCACAAGCACAGGCCAGAACCGTCGAGCGCGCCCATGATCGCGGATGTCCTCAACGTCTATGGGACTGAGGTTGCCCCGCACAAAAAGTCGGCGCGCAACATTGGCTATAACATTGGGAATTTGCTGAGTTGGTGGGGCGATAAGACTGCCATTGAAATCTCAACCAAGACCTGCCGGCAATACGCCGCGACCAAAAGCGCGTCGGGAGCCGGCGCCGATCTGAAAATCCTGCGGGCCGCCACGCTGCATTGGCACCGGGAATATGGCCCGCTGCAATTCATGCCGACATTCTGGCGCCCGGCAGAGAACCCGCCGCGCGAACGATGGCTGACGCGATCGGAAGCCGCTAGCCTGCTTAAGGCCGCAAGGCCCTATCAGCACCTTCGCCGAATGATCCTGCTGGGGCTCTACACCGGCTCACGTCCTGGCGTGATCCTCGCCATGCAATGGGACCAAATAGACTTGCGGGCTGGCGTTATGTCGCGGGTCCGCGCTGGCGCTCGGCAGGACGAAAAGAAACGCGCGCCGAAGGTCCGCCTTGGCAGGCGCATCCTGGCTCACCTGAAGCGATGGAAGCGCCTTGACGGTGCCGGCCGATATATCTGCCACTTCGAAGGCCGCGCGCCGCGCGATCCGCATACGAGCTGGCGCAAGGTCATCAAGGCCGCGAAGCTTTCAGGCGTCACCCGGCACACGCTGCGGCACACCCGCGCGACATGGATGATGCAGGCCAACGTGCCGATTTGGGAGACGGCTGGCTTCCTTGGGATGACCGTCAAGACGTTAGAACGGGTCTATGGGCACCATTCCCCGACCCATCAGGAAAGGGCGGCTAATATATAGCTGTGCCGTGGCACAGATATATGTGGAAATTAGCTAATAGTTTCAAATCCGGCTTGCTTCCAGGCCAGAATGAGAGTAGAGCTAAGTTACTGTTTTTCATAGGTAGAACGAAGCGGAACGACCATGAACGAAACAGGAAACCAACTCGATTTCTGTGCCGAAGCTGTGCCGCAGCATTCGACCTCACAATGACAAGGAGAGTTTTGGTGGATGAGGAAGTAGCGCTACCCGCCACCTGACTTGCCGGGGGAAAGAACCGGCTGACACTTCGGAATAGGCCCACCGGGAAACCGGACGAAGGCGGATCGGATGAAGCCGCAGGGATTAAAAGTTGCACCTGAGTATCCGGCTTGGAATGCAACCGTAGGCCCGGCCATGACGAAACTAGGGATTAAATGGAATACGAGGCCGGTGTGGTCCCGGCCTCGACTTAAAAAGTTCTGATACCAACTGTATAGGAACAACCCATGTCGTTTGAATTTTCTGCCCCGTCCGTCCACCGCGTCAGGAACATGACGGCGGAAGCTCAGGTGGTCAACGAAGGAACAGAGAACCCATTCGCGTGCCTTCATTTGACATTTCACGGCGATGGTGGCGAGGCCACGATGGAAGCGTTTTTTGTCGCCAGCAGCATCAACAAAGCCAAGGCGTTGGCGGCCGTAATCAACGCGCTCACTCCCGATCTGAGCGAAAGCGCGGCGTGACCGCTTACTCCGCATGAATGACAGGTGATGCTAATGCCAAGAAAGATAATTCAATTTACGGTTATGCCATACGGATTTTTTGGCATCACTACTGGCTATCGGCAGCACGCTCTTTGCGATGACGGAACACTTTGGTATCGCGATGCCACAAACGAGAGAGATAGTAAGTGGCATTTGGTTGACGATGAAATCCCGCACGTACAATAGGGGCCGTCATGTCCGTTAACGCCACATATGCTCACACGCCCGGTCCTTGGCAAACTGGCGAGAATCTTAACGGGCCGAATTTGTCCGTATTCTCTGGCGGTCAAATTGTCGCGGACTGCGCTTTTCCTTCCGACAATACGATTGCGGAAGCCAACGCGCGCGTGATCGCCGCCGCGCCTGACCTCTTAGAGGTAGCGATCCGCTGCGAACAAATGGTCAGCACCACCAATGGTCCGCCTGACTGGGACTGGATCAGATCAGTAATCAAAAAGGCCATCCAGCCATGAACCTCACCGCCCTGATCCGCGCCTACCAGACCGACGAGGACTCGCCGTACTACGGCTCCCGCCTTCGCCTCTGTACGCGCAACACCTATGACAGCCTGTGCAAGCGCGTAGAGCAGGACATGGGCAGCCTGGAACTGCACGAAATAAAGGCGCGCGAGCTGCTGCACTGGCACGCCAAGTTCTTGGAAGCCGGCACCGTCGCCATGGGACATTCGGTCATTGGTATGCTCCGCATCCTGACCGGGTTCGGCGCGACGATCCTTGAGGATGCCGAGTGCGTCCGTATCTCTACCGTGCTCGGCAACATGCGGTTCAAGATGCCGCCGGCCCGCAAGGAAAGCCTGACGGCCGATCAAGCCATCCGGGTCCGCGCTGAGGCGCACCGCCTGGGCCGCCGATCGATTGCCTTGATGCAGGCGTTCCAATTCGACCTGATGCTGAGGCAGAAGGATTTGCTTGGCGAGTACGTCCCGCTATCCGAGCCGGGCGTATCGGACGTTATCGACGGCGACCTGAAATGGCTACGCGGTCTGCGGTGGGAGGAGATCGACGCAGATTTCATCCTTACCCATGTCACCAGCAAGCGGCAGAAGGAAATCACCGTTGACCTAAAGCTGGCCGACATGGTGATTCAGGAATTGATGCTGTGGTTCGGCGCCATTGATCGAGCCAGGATGCCAGCCAGCGGCCCGGTGATCGTCGCTGAGACAACCGGCTTGCCATGGCGCGCGATTGAGTTTCGCCGCAACTGGCGGAAGGCCGCCAATGCGGCCGGCGTGCCCAAGACGACGTACAACATGGATACGAGAAGCGGAGCTATTACCGAGGCTCTAAACGCGGGCGCACCTATCGAGCTTGTCCGCAAGTCCGCCACGCACAGCAATTCGAGCATGACGAGCCGGTATAGCCGTGGCGACGCTGAGGCAACCGCCGAAGTCATGAAACTGCGCGCGGCCAGCAGGGAGGGATAGAGATGGCGAAGAAGGCAGGGCATTGGCTTGTGACGCCGAGGCGCGGGAAAAGCCATGGGTTTGAAACGACCAAGGCGATGGTCGAATACGTGAAGAAGCACTGCGGCTGCATGATTAGCTGGGTGCGCGCGTAGTCTGGCGATATAGGGACAAGGAAAGAGGCAATGAACCGGACAATCTGGAAGGTAGTTTTGAAGGTTACCGACGTGCAGGAGATAAGCGTTCCTGCCGGCGCCGAGCTTCTATGCGCCAGGGAGCAGCGCGAAGATATTTGCGTTTGGTTCCGCTGCGACCCGTCCGCAGCAATAGAGCCACGAAAGATCGCCATCGTTGGCACGGGGAATCCTGCGCCAGCCGATGGCCGCTATCTCGGCACTGCTTCGCTGCGCGGCGGCCAATTGATGTTCCATGTTTTCGCATGGCCGAACTGACCATATTGCAGCGGTATGAGGACATGAACCACTATCTGGAAAATGACGCGGTGCTTTCGGATTGCGGCAAGTACCGCTACCTCCTGCGACGGACGTGGGACCACGCGAAGCCACGCGCTCTGCTGATCATGCTTAACCCGTCTACCGCAGATGCCAAGCAGGACGACGCCACGATCCGTTCTTGCGTCCGGCTGCTGGCCGGGCTCGGCTACGGCAGCATGGAAGTCGTCAACGTGTTCGCGTGGCGTGCGACTAACCCGGACGAGTTGGCAAAGCAGTCGGACCCTGTAGGACCCAACAACTTGCCGACTATCGAGGCTGCAATAGGCCGCTGTGACGTAGCAGTCTGCGCCTGGGGCGCATACCCGGCGGCCAAGCAATATGCAGTCAAACCGCTGAATACGATCAGGTCACGCCGGCCAGCGGTCTATTGCTTCGGAAAGACGAAGCACGGCGCTCCAAAACATCCGCTCTATATCAAGAGCGGGACGCAACTCGAAGTGTTTGCATAGTAGTGGATACGAAGCATGAAAAAACGAAAACATCCGGCCTTCAAATACCATGTGTCATACCGAACCACAAAGAGGTTCGGTATCATGAATCATGTTGGCGGAATTTGGACGCCGAATACTTTTGAAAGCGCGGAGGGCGCCCAAAAGTATTTAGACGATGAGCGATCGCACTTTCCAAGAAACGGCCTGAAAAATCACAAGGTCGTCCCCGTGCGAGTTACCATTACGCCATTGAAGGCCAGATAGGAGACATGCGATGCCGAAACGCATCCAACTGAGCCGGACAAAGGGCTGGCGTCTTCCGCCTCGAACCGTGAAGGTCGATCGCACTACGCGGTTCGGCAATCCCTATCGCATTGGCGAAAGCATTGACATGAAGCAGGCCCGGCGATGGGGCTGGAATATATCGCCCACGGGCCAGATCATCGTATGCGGGGACGCCGCCCAGGCTGTCGAGAAGTTTCGCCACGCGCTGTTTTGGGACGTAGCCATTCACGACTTCATCCGTAACGAGCTTGGCGGCAAAGACTTGGCGTGCTGGTGCGATCTCGACGCGCCGTGCCACGCCGATGTTCTGATTGAGATCGCCAATTCGGACGCCCAAGATATTCGCGCGGCTCAAGACAACATCGATGACAAGATCATCGCTGCGGCTGGCCAATGCTTAGATGTGGGCCGTTAATGACACGCATATTTGAAACCGAGAAGTGTGACTCTTGCGGCAGGTTCATGAACTGCGGCGAAGTCGGCGCGTCGTGGTCGCAAACGTGGTCGTATTCCATGAGCGGAGAGCCTGACCTTCACGACCCAGGCTGGCGTTGCGCCAAGTGTACCGAGAAACACGGGCCGCGTGACACGAACTGCGCACACCCGGAACGATATAGCGGCGTAGTTCGTCCGCATAGAGAGGGTTAATGACAATGAAGTTTGCCTACGCAGACCCGCCCTATCTTGGATGCGGCAAACTGTATGCAAAGAACCACGTCGATGCGATCGACTGTGACGACCCGAATTGGCATGAGCAATTGGTGCGGATGCTTTGCGAGGACTACCCGGACGGATGGGCCATGTCGCTCAGCTCGCCGTCCCTCAGAACCATACTCCCGTTTTGTCCGCATGATTGCCGGGTGTCGGCTTGGGTAAAGCCATTTGCTATCTTTAAGCCGAACGTCAACCCGGCCTATGCGTGGGAGCCGGTGATCTGGCGGGGCGGTCGCAAGTTCACACGCGCCGACGATACGGTGCGGGATTGGGTTTCGGCCAACATCACCCTTAAGCGCGGGCTGACAGGCGCAAAACCACGCGACTTTTGCAAATGGGTCATCGGCCTGATGAATGCACAGCCAGGGGATAGTTTTGTTGATCTGTTTCCTGGCACCGGAGCGTTCGGGGCAGCGTGGGATGACTACGCAGGAACGTCTACACCGCAAGAACTGTTCGCATAGGATAGGTTAGGAAACATGGCCGGTCGCAACTTCCACAAGAACCGCACGAAAGAACGCAAGCAGCGTCAAGCCGACGCGCGCGATCTGGCGATGCTTCGCAAGAAGGCGCTTGCCTATGAGGGCGTCACTGAGCGGAACGTACAGAGCAAATCTGCCCAGCAACTTCGTCGGATAGTCGCGCTGGGAAAGTATCGGCCGCACCTGTTCGGGCCGAACTTGAGCACGTTGGAAGCGGCAATGACGGCGCGCGGGTTGCGCCGATAGGGGTGGTCATGGGACAGGTGATTAATTTACGGAAGCGGCGCGCATGGATCGAGCTTCGGAAAATATTGCGGAGCGGTCGGCTTGTTCTGCCACGCATCAGCCCCAGGCCGGAACCGCCAAAGACAGATGCTGGCATGGCGTTCGCCTACATGCTTGAAGCGATGAAGCGCCGCTGATGACGCGAGAATGACAGATCGGAATACGACCATGAAGTGTGATGCTTGCGAGCGCGGCGACCACGACAACTGCGGAATGCAGACGTGGTGCAAGTGTGATTGCGCTGGACCTGATGCCATCGGAATGCCGGACCCTAGCGACATTATCGGCCATAAGACATTCGATACCGGCGAGATCGACGAGGCTACAGGATTTCCGAAGCTGCGGCACGAGCCGCTGACGCGCGCCGAAGGCGAGGCATTGTGGGAGGCCGCTAAGGCCGCAGAAGCTCAACGCGCGGTCGATATGCCGGACGAGAAATCAGCTATCGAGGCGATGTTCCGCGCGTGGCAGCGCCTAAAAGAACTGGGCTGGCGCGAGGGACAATATGCGCCGCGTGACGGGACGACATTCAGGACAATCGAGCTTGGATCAACCGGCATCTTTGATTGCGACTGTCGCGGCGAATGGCCGAACTGCACATGGACGACATACGATGACCGTGACGCCTATCCATCGTCACAGGCTCCCGCGTTGTTCAAGTTGATGCCAGACGATCAGGCAAAGTACGACGCCCGCATGGCTGAGGCGCGAGCGAAGTACGCGGCCGAAAATGTTCGCTAATGCGCCATGAGAGGACAGATGAAAACCTGTGACACATGCCCGTCGCCGCACCAATGCGCTCAGGAAGGCGAGTGCATTGAGGCTGGGTTCTCTGGCTTTAGTGAAGCCAATCACCTTTTGGCTGACAGCGCAGAGGAACGCGAGGCGTTACGCCGTAGGCCACACAAAACCATGACGCCGAACGAGTATGCGGCCCAAACCATTGTTGGATGGCATGAAGTGTGCCGCAATGTGGACGGCTGCGGAAATGTCGGCGTCCGCTATCTAGGAATTGCACGTTAACCGCCGCAATCAGGACATGACCGATGCGATTAGATATAATTGTTCTTTTGGTTCTATACGCTGTCGGGTGGTGCGCATGTTCGGGCCAAATGATCCAATATGGTCGGAACAAAGCCAACGTACATCCCGCTGCTTGGGTGGTCACAGGAGTCGTAATGGGGGCGATTTGGCCAGCGGTTGTTATCGTTGGGGTATCAGTAAAATACACTGACTTGGTTGATGAGTGGGGCAATACGAAGCACTGATATGGCTAGTATGAGCGCAAAACATAAACGGCCAGATATCGAGCGCGCGACGTGGTTGCGCGAGAGAAGCAATTGGGCTGGCGTATCATGTTTGATTTGGCCATTCTCCAAATGTCGCGGGTATGGAAACCTGAAATATCAGGGCAAGATTCGGAGAGCGCACCGGGTTATGTGCGAGATGGTCAACGGCAAGCCACCATCGGATCGTCATGAGGCTGCGCATTCCTGCGGCAATAGGGCCTGCGTAAACCCACATCATCTAAGCTGGAAAACTAGGGCGGAAAACCAAGCCGACACAATTGCCCAAGGAAAGGCATATTCGAATGCCGGTAAGACGCGGGATAAATTGACACGCGCCCAGGCTCTTAAAATCAGAAGTATGCGAGGGGCTTACTCTCAGGGAGAGATTGCCGCAGAATATGGAGTGTCCTATTCGACGGTTGCAAAAATTCATCGCGGAGAAATCTGGAAATAGCTCACATATCGGAAGGCAATGACAATGGAACAGCACCGCGACCACGTAAATGCTTGGCTGCTCCATATGTTGATCGCAGGTCAATACGACGACCACGTTTGGGCATGGCGAAGCTATCTGGTCCAACTTCGCGGCTTCTATGCTCATCTCTTGCAGCACCAGGAGCCGCTCGGTATCACGCTATCGCCCCTCGATCTTTGGGGCCTATATGCACGCTAATAGGTAGGATGTGAACATGGGCGACATTGGATTTTCCTGGAACGAATACGATCCGCGCCTTGCCGACCTCCGCAGGGCGTGGGTTGCGCACTACATGCGCAAGGGTTGTTCCGAGTGGAAAGCTCGGAGGCTTGCTGAAAAGAAGTTCTTTACGTGGCCGCCCCGCGCGCCATAGACATCACAACTATGACAAACGTAGAAAAAAGCATCAAATTTGCAGCACTCCGCCAAATAGCCAGAGCTATTTGCAAGTCAAGAACATGTGAGGGGGTTCGCTGCTGCGAATGGCCCGCGAATAGAGGTCGCACAGAATGCCCAGTCGAGCGTGGTGGCTATGATGATGCAGCCGAGGCGGCCCTTGAGGCCGTGCGTGAACTTGAGCGTTGATGCCTGAACAGTGAGCACGCCATGACAGACAAAGAACTTTCCAAGTGCCTTGAGATTGAGGCCGAGCGTGACCTCGCCAAGATAGAGATAGAGCGGCTGCTGGCAATCAACAAAGAACTCTGCGGTGCCATGCGCGACGTGATGTGCTGGTATTCATCCGGCTTTGCACCCCAATCTCAGGCAATGGCAACTGAGCGGGCGAATAAAGCGATGGCGGCCGCAGAAGCCGCATATGAGCAGACAGCGAGCAATCCATGAACGAATGGCGCGAGAGAATACAGACCAACACAAACGCTACAACGGTCTATATCTGGATAAGCTTGCCGTCGCGGATTTACTTTTCGTTTCTGCGCTGGCGCTGGATGCTCAGATATTAGCGAAACGCGATCACTGCCCGTTCCGCAGGTAGTCATCCCAGCGCGCCAGCCCGTACAGGACTGCGAAAATCGCTATGACCCCGAGCACGATGTAGCCGAGCATTGCCTAGCTCCTCAAGAACAGCAGGACGGCGACAAGCAGCATGACCACCGGGAGCCAATACAGGCACACGATAACGGCCCTCACAGCCTCGCCAATGCTAAGGCTGAGATGGCGTAGCGTCATCGGCTGGCCATTCTAGAGCCGTGCTTAGGTCTGGTGGTATCGACCAAAATTCCCGGCAATTTGCTGATGGTGAATTCAACATTTCCGTGATGCTTGGTTCCGTTGAATGACACAACGCGCCACGCCCCTTCCTGACCCCCGACTATGCCCATGACGTGACCGGGCATAACCACAGCCACGCGCGGTCCAGGAGCAGACGCGCGTTCAAATCGCCGGGGCCAATCCCATGTCCCGTCAAGCCCTGGACCTAGATTCCAATAGGCCGCTAGGCGCTGTCCACACGACTTGACAACGCGCCATGTGCCGGCCGGCGTCGGGATTGGTACGCGATCCCAAATGCGATACCCGCGATAGCGTCCGCTATTCCCACTGGCATCGCGCCTAGTGACTTCTCTGGAAACCGCTTGAGGACCGCAGTAGCGGTCGCCGCAGAACTCGATTAGGTGACTTTGAACTTGGTGGTGTTTTGCTTTGTGATGGCGTGCGGTAGCGGGGGTCGCGGTCACGCAAGCAAGCGCAATCGCGACAGCAACGAGCTGTCGTCGGTTCATCTCTAAATCCTGATGTTGTGGAAGGGCTACGCAGTTACCGAGGAGGGTATTCGCCTTCAATGGCCTCGCGGACGAAACCGCGACCGTGCTTCAATTCTCGAATGTCCTGTTCGACGTTCGATAGGCGCAAGTCGGTAAGCGCCATTTTCGAGACGACAGAACTCAATTCCTTGATTTCAACCTTCATGTCAATTACGTCGCTCTTGAGATTTGAAACACTGTTTTTCACGGTAATCATTCCGGCTAAGCCACCAAGCGCAAGCACACTGATTTCAATTATATTACCGATGGTTATGGTCGCATCAATCATGATTCCAATGCCCATGGCTGACGGCCCCAACTTGTGGTTGAATAGTTCCAGCCATGCTGCGAAGCCTCCGTGCTTCGTAATGTGGTCAGGGTTGGTGCGACGTTCACGCGCCGCACTGACCCGCTACTTAGGCCCGTCAGCCCGGCCCCATTGCGGATCGCCACTGCCGGCAAGACTTGTGCCGCTGTTCTTTCCGGTCAGGAAAGAGACCAGCACGCACACAAGAATAATCATTCCAATGTACGGCCACATTAGCGCGACCGGCTTGGAGCATCAGGAACGGCAGGCGTGCAGCCGCCTATGCCACCAGCGCAGTTTTTTCCACACGCCGCCAACACCATGCAGGCGATGAGAATAGCAATGGCTGCTCGCATCATGACGCCTGCCCTCCTTGCGCCTGATCCCACCATCGCTGCGTCTCGTCGTGCGTCCAGCCAGGAGGATCAACTCCTGCGATGTGGGCGCCTAGCGTGGCTAGTTCGTGGTCACTGACGCCCGCAAGTTCACCACCAGAGCCCGTCTTGAGGAACGAAGCGAAGTCGCGCAAGTGCTGGGTAAACTCCGGCGCGGCCTCCTTGAATGCCGAGAATGCCTCGGGGCCACCCTTCACCGCATCCTGCAATAGCGGGATAGCAGTTTCGGCATAAGGCTCCGCCTTCTGGATGAATGCGATAAACGGCGCGGCCGGCGGGTAAGCAATCGATGCAATCGGCCCGACGAAGCTGAGGATTGTGCCAATGGCACTCATTACAGCCTCCCTTGCTCAGCAAGCACAACTTTGGCAAATGCAGCAGACGCAGCAGCAAGCGCGCTGCCTGCGTTCTGCACCGGCCGCCTATCGCAAATGCCCTGCACGGCCGCTACTGCGTCTGCCTCGATGCGAAACGCTGTGCCATTTGCATTCTTTGATTTGAGGACATTACGCGCCGCCATGTCCGCCGTAGAAAGGTTCGCACACAGCACATCGAGAGAATATTCTGCTGCATCGGCCGCCATTTGTTTTTCAGAGTCGGTACAACTTGCCAGAGCCAGCGCGAGCAGCGGGACGATTAGAAGGCGTTTCATTGCATAACTCCTATTATGATGCCGCCCGAGCGGTTTCAGCCACGGTAGCTTTTGCGCTCGGAATGGCTTCGATCTTGTTCAGGGATTTATCAACGGCCATTGCAGCCAACGTGGCGTTTGCCCTTTCGTTGACTAGGATTTTCTCAACGCCCGGCATTTCACGGACGGCGGCAACCTGCCCTCCCTGCCCGGTCAGGAACGTAAGAACGATGCCGAGAACACCGGAGACGAAACCGGACAGGGAAACGATTTCCTTGACAATCAGAGGAGCCGCCGACCCGAACGGTGCAAAGATATCGGTTAGCTGCGTGCCGCCCGTCGCGACAAATCCAAGAATGCCAATCGTCAGAGCTATTTTTTGTGCGGTGTTCAATATTGTCTCCTATTGTGAAACCGATAGCGCAGACTTCCACTTGGCAAGCCATGCAATGCGTTGTTCAATCCCGATAAACCCGCCGTTCAATCGCTTCGTGACGTTTCGCACGTCATCATTTTCGGAAGGCGGAACACACCCGCAAATCACAAAGTCAGCCACGCCGCATTCAAGGGCGTTCTCTGGTGAGCTTACGAGATCGGGATGGTTGACAAGATCGAGGCCGGTCTTGGCGCTAAGCTTCTCGTAGCCCTCGCGTCCGGTCGTTTGAGCAAGCCCGCGACCGATGAATGCCGAGCCGTCATGCGTACCTAGGCGATTGCCCATGCGGTTCCCGTACACGCTGTCCATAAGCTTCGTATGGAAAGCAGGATCGCCTTCAAATGAACCGACCTTTCGGTAAACCTCACCCTCATTGCTGAAACGAGACGGCCATACCTGACAGGCCCGAGACGGGGAGTAGTTGATGTTCTCCACCATTTCCGTGCCGCCCCCGCATTCATGGCTGAATTGGGCCATCGCGTGGGCTACAACGAGCGGGGTGGTAATCCCGTATTTTGGGAAAACAGTCGGGGCACTGGCCGCAATTCCAGCGACTAAACCCGGTATTTTCTGATCGCCGTGCGGCCAAAGGCGCCGCAGCGTTGCTTCGTCAAACATTGCGAATTGCCTTCCTTTAGTTACCCGCGCTAGAATGCGGCCTGCCCCGGAGCCGCCATGACACGGAATTACAGCGAGACGGACATTCTCAAGATGCGCGGGGCCTTAAAAATCCTTCGCCGCACCGAGGACGATAAAGTTCTTGATCATCACGTTGAGGTCAGAAAGATGCAGGATGCCGACCCCGACTCCATGATCGAGGAGGCAGTGGATAGGCTTCGGCACGACTATTTCTAGACACACCTAAGGAAGCGCCATATGTGGAAATCGAAGGAATTTAACGAAGGTACCGCTGCGTTTCGTGCCGGACAATTCCTGCGCGATAACCCGCATCATCCGAAGTCAGAGCAATGGACTGATTGGTACAACGGGTGGAGAAACGAGCGGCAGTATCTAATGGACAAAGGCAGTCAGGCGGCGGCCGAGGCCACCAACCGCTAATCCTTTTTCTCAGGTTCGTACTTGTCCTTTAACGCCTTGATTTCTTCCTTCAGCTTCGCGACCTGTTCGGCATAGCTGAAAGCCTGCGCGCGCACGTTAAGATCGCGCTGGATATCTTCGAATAGAGCCGAGTTGCAGGCTTGCAGTTGGTGAGCCGTTGTCGGTTGCTGCGCGAATGCAGGGGTTGCGAGCAACAGTAAAGCCAAAACAATCTTCCTCATGTGCAATTCGCGCCCTTCGTTGTGAGAAGCCCAAAGGTGAAAACATAGGTGTTTGCTGCGGTCACGGTGCATGTCGTGCTGACGCCAGCCGACCCGTTCGCGTTAAATCCACCGTTCGCCCGGATGACCGCCGTAGAAGTCACGTTTCCGCCATCGGCAATAGTAAAAACCGTTGACCCGTTATCCATGCCAAGGAATATGGCATCAGTCTGCGCTCCGTTGTCCGCGATTAGGGCGGCTGAGGTTGTCGGGAATGTTGTCTGATTGAGCGAGAACCACCCTCCGACATGGACGGGAGACGACCCTGTATTTATTGCCGAGCCAGCAACAGCGATATTGGTTGCAGAGTTCTTGGCAACCTGAGATAGGCCAACCAAACCAAAATTGAATGACCCGTTTGATGCAACACCGCCAGCGCCTACATTGGTTACTGTTCCTGTACCGTTGGTATTTGCCGTCACTCCAAGGTTGGTGACGAAGCCGTTTGAGCCGGCGGCAGGGATAACCGTCGTTCCAGTGCCGAGGTTTGCGTTTATGAAGATGCCTGCCCGAGTAGAATTTGGCCCGGTATATCCAGCATTATAACCAACATTGAGCGCAAAATTATTCTGCGAAGCCGACCCGGCTCCTATAATGCTAAAGATAATTCCAGACTGCGTCGCAGCGGGAGATGCTGGTTGCGTTGCAGCTATGGTTAAAGCGGATGCGCCAGCGGCAAGCGTTCCTGTATTAATGGTTGTTGATCCAACTGGATCAACCGTGAACCCTGTTGCCTTGATCGCATTGGTCGCCCACGTCCCACCAGACAGATCAATTCCGTATGTTCCTGATCCTCGAACATGCAAAGGACCAAGATATTCGTCAGAGCCGATACGTCCAACAACCTTGCTACCAGCGCCGGAAACTACGACACTCCCGACGCCACCGATAATGCTGTTGTTATTCGCCGTTCCACTCTCGACAATTGACCCCGTGCTAAACGTACCTTTGGCGATAAACCCCACAATGCTGTTGTTGCTTGAGTTGGACAGCAGGACGGATTGAGTTCGCGACGTTGACGTATATGCGGTGCCGCCAACAACTGAATTATAGCCAGTATTTGTGAACTTGTAGTCTTCGGCCCCGAGGTTGAAAAAGATGTTGTTAGAGAACCCGAACTGCTCGCTGGTATCCTCGACGCTAACTCCAACCTGTGTTGCGGTTGGATCATTGCCAGTATGAAACTGGCTGTTTGACGTGGTGGTCCATGATGTGCCGCCACGGATGCGAAGCTGAATCTGCGCGTTACTGTTGAAGTTTATATGATCAAGTCCGGCATCGTTGCCGAGCGCATTGAAATCGATGGCCGCGGTCGACGCCCGATTGCTGCCGCCAAATTCCGTGCCAGTGATGTTGATATTGTAAATGCCGGTAGCCGTAAGCCCGGCATTTCCATCGGCGTTCTTGTCCCAATCGAGAACCTGCCCGCCCCACATATTAAGGCCGACATAAGCCGATCCAGGTGCGAGATTGATGCCGACACCGGGGGCATTGATTACGTTTACGTTGTTGAGGGTATTGAGAATGCCGCCGACAAACGTAACGGCCGCACCGCCTCCTGGGTTCGCCGTTCCGTTGGCGTCGAACGTCGTATCTTTGAGCGTGACACCTTGGTGATAGGCGTCAGCGCCAAATGCAGCGAAGTTTCCAACGTGACCGGCAGACCATTGCAAGAAACTCCGGCCGTTGCCTGCGCCCTGCACCAATAGATTATAGGAATTTGTGGCCGTTCCGTACCAATTCAACCCGTCCAGCGCGTATGTACCGCCGATGAGATTTATATTTTTCCCATCTGCGCCAGCGGAGTTTGCTGACGCAAGAAACGCAGCCATATTAGTGACCGCACTTGCCGAAGTGAGGCCGCCGAAATCAGTAACAGACAGCGTATCTGCCGCCTTGCTATTCCATGTCCGTGTCGCCGCTCCCGTCCCGGCCTGCAAGAATCCCTGAAAGCTTGGATTGGATGACGCGCCATTGCTGAATAAGCCATAACCGGCCGTTCCAGGTGCTGCGAACTTAAATCCGGTTCCGGTGCCCGCACCAATAGGAATGGAATATTGCGGCGTCTGCCATTGCGCGGCGGCAGGCAGGCACAAAAAAACCGCCCCAAGGGCGGCTAAACAAACCGATTTGATGTGTCTCACTTCATGCTCTCCAAGTGACGGTCATAACCATATTGGCAGACGTTCCGTAGAACGTGCTGTTGACGGTTGTTTTTTCAAGGCAACAGAGATTGGAAATCCCCAATGTCGGGGCAACAGTTAGCGTTGACGTTCCTGTTCCTGGCACCGCCGCCGCCGTGGAAATAATGGTGGGAGCCATACCGGCAAATGCAGTGGTTGAATTGAAGCCGACCCCGATAATAGGACCGCCGGTAGAGCTGTTCGTTGACCCCGCATTCTGCCCAAACTCAATATTGTAAATATCCTCTGCAAGACCGCTAAAAACAACGCAACCATTCGAAGCGGTACCACTCCCGACATTAAACTCTGTTGCCGAATAAGCCGCCGGCACATTGTTTGAGGCGCGGATTGTTGCCGAGTTGTAAGTCCAAGAGGCCGTGTCGTCACCGACCTGAATGGTCACAGGAACGCGATTGTAAGCGTTCCAAATTCCCCATTTTCGATTCTGACCTCGTGTACGCAGACACGATACTTGGCCATTGGTGCCATCCATATAAATGGACCCGACATACGTTCCTTGATTTGCCGCAACGGTCGTTGTCGTGGTTCCGTCACCGTATCGCATCGTCATGGATACGGCATTCGTATTAATGCCGCTGAGACGGGACAGCGCCGTCCCGCCTGCCCCCGTGCCGCGCGCGCATGATCCTGCCGTAACAGACCCGCCGGAACCTGCGCTCCATGACGGACTGCTTCCAAGTGTGGCCACGCCGTTCAGCAGGAAGATGTAGCAATCATAGATATTGGCCGCGACCAAGCTTGAAGTCAGCGTGTATTGAAGCTGAGAAATTATGCTGGTCGGCGCGAATGATGTCCCGTTGTAGATCGGAACCAGCAGGCCGTTATACGGGGTGTAGTATAGCGTCGTCGCGGCGGACGAGTCCCCCGGAATAATTGGCGTCCCGCTTGTCGGAGTAAGTATTCCCTGCGGAGACGGCACCACCGCTGCGGCCGTTGACGCATTGATAGCCGTCCAGACTGCGGTCGTTGCCGTTCCTGTCGTGGTGCAGATATAGAGAATGTTATTGGCTATATCCCAATAGGAATCAGCCAGTGTCGTGGTTGACCCAGCCGTACCTGCTACTGTCCCATTCGGACTACCGGACCCTGACGTGAACTTGGCCGCTGCGCTGTAGTCGGACGTGTAAACCGGGTCCTGCGTCCAGATCGGAGCGGTCGGCGGGTCGGTATCGTCGGCTGGGGCTAGAACAACCTTGTACTGTGCATTCTGAAGGAAGATCGAGCCAGCACGTCCAGCCGAGTCCAGAACAACCGGATTGGTTCGCGCGATCGACAGCCCGGCATTGGAATAAATAGCCAGTTTTGTTGACGAATTTGTCTCATAGAAAAACAGTTGTGCCCCGGCATAGGGTGCTCCCGTTGCGTCAACATATGTGATATCAGGGTCGGGATAACGGTTGGCCATTTAGGTTCCCATGCGGGCTGTAAAGACGATAGCCGGCGCGCTCATAATTTCGTGCTTGTCGCCGCCGCTGTGGCTATTGGAGTTGATTATTCTGTTGCTGGTCTGCTCGCACTGGCACCATTCCCGTCGAAATAATCGGGCTGGCATCACCGGCGCGCTGACCGATTAGTTTTTCCAGAAACTGTTCACCGCGAACAACGGCCCGCCCGGCATCCGGGTTTGTCTTGGCCATTTTGATTGCTGTTCTCAGAACGGCAGGATCATTGCTGGCGAGCATTTCACCGACGCGGCGGGCTACGTTGAAGTTGATGGCCCTGTGACCAGCCGCAGCGCCGCCGACAAGAGCGGCCGATAGAATAGACTTGGCATCCATGTTTCCGGTAAGCGCCGCCTCCGCAGCACCGCCAGCCGCAGCACCAATGCCACCCGCGACACCGGACTGAATAAGTTGGCGAACGGTTGTCGAGTTTCCACGAATGGCCGTCCGCGCCAGGTCCATCATGTTTTCCCGGCGCAGGAAGTATTGCAGATCATCAGCCTTGTCTTTGCCAAGCGCCAGTTCAATGCGGGCTTTGCCATCCGGTGAATTGAAAATACGGTCAATCGTGACAGAACGGTTGTTGGGTATCTTCGAAATCTTGTCCGTAAGGTCCGAAACAAACCCCTCCGCAAACATCGCCTTTTGCGTAGGCGTCATCTTGGCGTGAGCAATGCGGGCTTCCTCAATAGGACCACGCATAGAGACGAATTTCTGACCGGCCTCCAACGCGTTCTCAGCCTGGAAAAACTCGGAGGCTACACCGCGTGCCTTGGCGTATTCTGGAACTGCATTATCCAGATCAGAGCGCAATTGCTTTGACAGGCTTGAAAGATAGCTTCCCTCATCATTGCGCCCGGCCCTGAATGCCGCCTGCCCCGCGTCCCGCAAGTTTCGATAGGTGTAATCCCAGAACTGAAGATTGGGATATGTCGGAACTCCGCCGGGTCCTTTGTTGAAGATAACTCGTCCGTCATCCGTGACTTTGACCGTCGAGTTAAAGCCTCCCATACCATCCGCTATGGCCCGGCTCTTGCCGCTTTCGACTGCCTTTTTCATGGCAGCAACAACATCCGGACTGCCCATCAACCGCTCTAATTCAGGAGAGTTGATGCTTCGATCACCCGCCGAGTAGGCCCGAGCGTAACCGCCTTTATTGGCCGCCCGCTCCGCCGCGTCGATTGCCTCTTGTGTCCTGGTCGCGTTGCCCGCTGTCGGAATAAGTCCTTTGATAAAATCAGCGGTTCGGGTTGACTGATCCTCAAACCGCGTACCGGCCATTTCATCCAAGGCGGAACGAGCCGCTGGCGACGTATTGGCGGCCGATCTAGCAAGATCACGGGTATGCTCGCCGCCTACGTCAATAATGGACGTGGGCTGACCGGAAGCCCTTGCCGCAGCCAGATCAGCAGCGGTCATGCCGCCGCCGCCTGTCTTGATATCCGCAAGAATGTTATTGCCGACGCGACGGGCAGCCTCTGCGTTCACATCTAGGCCAGCTCTGGCCGTTTCAATGGGGTGGCCTAAAACAGTCCCCACAGCTCCTGAAATCCCCCGGCCTGCGGCTGCAAGCCCCGACATGACAGGAGGGGCAGCCGCACCGGCCGCACCGCCGATTAAAGCCCCGCTGGCTGCCCTGTTGGCGCGATCCTCAAGGTTAGTCCCTTCGCCTGCCCCGTAAGCCCCGCCATAGGCCGCGCCGAGCACGCCACCGACGCCCATGCGCGCTGGCATCGTAATGGCAGACGCAGCACCACCGACAGGAAGCGCCACGGCGCCCGCGACATTGCCGGCGAGATTGGCAATCGGATGCTGTTCCGATGCCAGCCGCTGGTTTTCTCTCTCAGCATCGCGCGCCTGTTCGTAGGCTTGCGTACCTGCCCCGCGTCCGGCAATCGCTTCATAACCGAGCCGCATTGCGCCACCTGCGGCACTTATGATCTCCCCGAGTGGTGACAGTTTAGGGTTGACGCCTTCCGGCAGCATTGTCTTGCCAGCAGCCGACGCTCCTAGAATTTCATCGCTGAAATTAGCCGTCAAACCAGATTTAAGACCCGTCCTAAAAGATTCCACCGCTCCAATATCGTGCGGCTGTGACTGTGATGATCTTGGCGCTGGCGTGTCGGTATTCGACAAGATGCCGAGCGCACTCCCGAAATCCCCTGATTTCGTCTGCGCCTCGCGAGGGTAGATAAAGATGTGAGGACGGCCTTCGGGAGTTGTAGAAATATCAGGTCTTGATTGTTGCGCATCGCCAAGAATACTGAGCGCATCGCCAAATCCGGCCATTAGCGTATCAACTGATCCAGGTTGTGGTCATGCGCCCACTGAAGCTGGGACTTGATGGAACGCAAGGTTGACCGGCCCTCCGGTGTGCGTTGCAGATTTTCACGCAAGGCCCCGAGCTGATCGGGAGGCAAACGAGATACCAAGAAAGCAGCCGGCGTTATATTCTTGTTCCACTCGGCCTCAAACTTGTTCATGCTTCCGGTAGCATCGCGCCAAGCCTGCCCCGCCTGATGTTTTGCAATGTTGAAATCATTCACCGCCTGGAATTGATCCGCGATCTGATTAAATCCCTTCCTCGACATATCGGCGCTGGGAAGCTGGCTTTGGATCAACTGAAACTCTTGCACGGCGGCCCTTGAACTGACCTCTTTCACGGCTTGGCGAACGAGCGTGCCGGTATTTTTCTGGAAGCTTTCGAAGTCGGCCACGGGGCGGTCAAGCGCATCGCTGCCAAGCGCATTGGCGATCGGCTTTAGATACTGTTGCGCCGTCATAAGGGCCGTTCCGCCCTTGCCCATATTCCATGTCTCAGACTCGCGCCGCATCTGATCGAGCGTGAAATTCGCCTGCCGGGACTGATCGGCCTTTTCTCCTAGAACCGGCAGAACCTTGGCGAGTTGTTCGCCATAAGCCGTATTTTCAGCCTTTTGCCCCGGCGACATGGCAGGCGGAAGATTGCCAAACCTGCTTGCAACCTGTTGGTTCGGCATCGGCACGCCGTTATCGCTGACAATACCACCGCCAAGAATGCGTTCACCGGGACCGCCGACCATGCCACCGCCTTGCGGGGCTGCAGGGTTGGCAACAGGCGGGGCCAGCATTCCGCCCCGTGTCGTAACCCCAGCGGTCGGCTCTACATTGTGCGGGGCAGTGTATTCAGACGGGGAAACACCAGCACCGATCCACGACCTTGCCGCATTGGCCCGCTGCGTGGGATCACGCACATTCAAAAGCTGCTGCTCCTCCATCGTATTGATGTAGCCGTTGGCCTTGGCCCGCGCGATGCCGCTCTGCCATGTTTCATCGGTCGGGTTTGACAAATAGCCTTGCGCGATACGGGCCTTGTTACCTTGTGCAATCGTATCGGTTTCAACGCCGATCTTGGCGGTCTGCGCCCTATTCTCAAATCCTTTCGTGAGTTCGCTATAGCTTGCCGGCAAAATCCCGCCGGGCGTTTGCGACATGGACCTGTCGCGCTCTCCCATCGTCTGAAGTGTGCTGCCAACGGAAGGGTCAAGCCCGCGCTGTATAGCGCCCGTATAGTCAGTCGGATTTGTCTTGAGATAGGCTAGACCGGCGAGCTTGCGCGCCTCCTGCTGCGCTTGCAGCCCATATAGCCCGGCATGGGCCTGCGCCAGTTCAATCTGCGAAATCGTCCCGAGCGTGCCCTTAAGGTCAATCGGATTGGCGTTGACTTGGGCCGCAAGGGAATTGTTGATTTCAGGCATTTTCTATAGACCCATCGCGCCAGTTCCGCCCGTCGAACCGCCGCCACCACCAAAATTAAACGGAGACGAAGATGGCGCGTAGGAACTGCGGTTGATGGCGTTATACAAAAGAGAGTTCGTAATCCCGCTGTTGATTCCGCCGGTAAGCGCATTCGCGCCGCCGACAATGCCGGAAGCCTGCGCCTGTCCCTGACCCATCATTGTATTTGCGATGGCGTTCGTGCCACCTACGGCAGAGCTGGCCGCGCCCTGACCCATTTGAGACAGAGACAAAAGGCGATTGTAGTAGTTTCCGAACTGCTGAGTAGCCAAACCCTGATTGAACTGTGAAACGTCTTTCAGCGCTCCGCCGGAAAGCGTCAGGCCCTTGGCATTCTCATATCGATCCAGCCCAAGCTGCCCCTGATCGAGCGCGAATTTATAATCCGGGGAATTGGTGAATGCGCTGAAATCCTGCGGATGCCCTGTCGATCCATCCTGACCAATGCCATAGAGCGAGCCGAGCGTGTAGTTAGCGCCGGTTCCGGTATTGATCCACGGATTGAGCTTTGCAACCGCCGCTTGTTGCGCGGCCAGGGCATTCGCGGCGGCTTGCGATTGGGCATCCGACGCACGATTGGCCGCGTTGGCACCAATAAAGGCCGACCCAAGCGATGCCGCACCAATGGCTAAAGCTGCTGGCATGATTCCCAATCCGTCTTTGTGATAGAGTAGATATCCGACGACACCGGATGATTATTGATCACCCAGCCGTCCTCGATTTTTCCGCGATATTTTGCCTTGAGCATTCTGATGAGCGTCAGAACCGCAAGGTTGCCCCTGGGCGCCGCCATCAGGATTTCATCGGCATCGCGGGAGAACATTTCCCGCAAAGCCTCGCGCGCCATTCGTATTGCCCATTTTCCCCTTCCTTCAGGGAGAACCGCGCTATGAGCGTCATAGATGCCATCGGCCACGCGAAAGAACAGATAGCCGCCAAACTCTCCAAAGACCGGGATGTAAACGCCGCTTTTCACCAACCCGGACAGATCGAGCGGCCCCGTAAATGGCCCGCAAACCCAGGGGTAGATGCTCGGGTGGTTGACTATCTCGTTAACGCGCTCAGCCGAAACACTCTCGATCAAGAGACGCCAATGGCCGCAGCAATGGCGTTAATCTTTTCAGCCAAGGATGCGAAGTTGTTATTGATGTGTGTGTCGTCGCCTGATCCTGACACGGCCGCAATCGTGTTGCTCACAACGCCACCGCTGCTGTTCGTCAATGACGTGACTGCAGTAGCGGCCCCGCCATCCTTGACAAATCCACCGGCCCCGCTGTCCAGCGCATCATTAAAGTAAAACCGATAAAGAGCATCTTTAACAATTCCGCCGCTTCCGACCTGCGCTCCGGTATTATTGTAAACCTTCAATATCCCAAGACTTGTAGGGCCGATTACTGCTGTAATGACAACCTGCGCCGTAACAGGCCCGGTTGAATTATCGGGAGCCGTGAATGAGAACCCGTCATAAGAAGCATATTGCGTCAGATCGGGCTGAGCCGGCAGAAGAGATAGCGTAATCACGTTCAGCGCCATCGTCGCATTGCATGGAATAAGTCGGTTCACGCCAACAACAAACCCGTGCATTTGCTGTTGGGCTATTCTGAAGTTATTGGTAGGCGCACCGCTGCTTGTAGCTATTGCAAGTCCCGGAGTCGGCACAACAATAGGAGCAACCTGATATCCGGCCTGAATTGCCATTACATACCCACCGCTAGATCGGCGTGCGCCGCGATGATGGTTCGGCGAACAGGATCAGAGATCGTCACCCGGTAAATCCGGTTTCGTGTCTGCCCTTGCCTCAACCAGCGCAGGCGCTTGGTGTATTGCCCCTGCTTGCCCATGCTGTTCCAAATCTGGCGCTGGTTGAATATCCTGCCGCCATCGTCGGACCAATCGAGCATGATTTGAGGATCAGAACCGGGATCATTGGTGTTGCCGACGCCCTGCTCTACGTCCAGTTCAAAGCGAGAGATAAATACCCTCTTGCGGTCTGACTGGATAATCGGAGAAACCATTTCCCCATGAATTTGATTGCCAAATTCCGTGTAGACGGTGGGGTCCAGATACCCGATCTGTCCTGAGTAGGCATCCCCGATCAGCGTCTTGTTGTAGATGTTTGCTACGCATGACGCGCGCCACCGTCCGAGCGAGTTGTTGTTGATATCAACCGAGTCCCGTTCGTGCCACAGACCCGTTGCGATGTCATAGACCCACGTTGCATTCGCCGCCACGAAGTTGACGACAATGAACTTGTGCCCCTCGAACGTGTAGGAGAACGTGTAAGCATCAGAAACCGATGTGTATTTCTGCCAAGTATCCTCAATGGCGTGCGTGCTGACCCGGCGCGGAATAGTCCCATCCAGCCTGTAGAAAATGCGGTCATCACCAAGGAAAAAAACCGAATTGTCCTCTTTGACCGGCGTTAGAGCCGCAGCGCAGCCGCGCTCGATCGTTCCGCCATCAACCCTCTGGAATGGGAAATTCACCGACCCAGCGTCGTACCATGTCTCTATAGTCGTCTGACCGAATATCAGCAGGTTTTCCTGCTGGTTTACGACTGCTAGAACATAGTCCGATGAAACCTCAGCCGAGGCGAAGTCCGTTCCGCTGTAGGACGTTCCATCAAGCGTGCCGGAAATAAAGAACTTGTTCGTTCCATCCCAGCTAAGGACGAAGTAGTTATCGAAAAATGTTGCCGATGTTGCTGCGTGAAAGTTTGAACTCGTAATGACCTGGAACCCGCTGGCGATCGTATAGACGTAGCCATAGGTCCCATTCACAATAAGCAACTGCGTTCCGTTGTCCGACATGACAACCGGGGCAGAGCTGGACACCGCGCCGCCTACCGGCGTTGCAACCCCGAGCGACGACACGCTATAGAGCGTATTCCCCGATACGACATAGAGAACTCCGCCGAGTTGGCGCATCCCACGGATGGGGCCGCTCCCACACGTAGCCCACGTCACAATTCCGGGAGCGCCAAAGACAGCCACTTGCGTCTTTGCATCGGGTGGCTCTCGTTCAGCAAACACATTGACCGCGCGTTGAGCCGAGAGAGGAAGCGACGTTGACTTGTAGCTCTGCGTAGCGAATGGAATGATCACGGTCCGGTCTGATCCGCATTGAAGCCGAACAGATAGCTTTCCGGCTCCCGGTCAAATCCCATCGCGTTATCGAGACTGGAAACCGCCTGTTCCTTGATCATGGCGTATCGCTGCGGCGGGCAATCATATTCGGGGGCCATCTTATAGGCGAGGTTCCATATCAGAGCGTCCAGCCATTCCTGCGGCAAGTCAGGGGTGTTGCTCTGTGCGGTAAAATCCTGGACTGGACGCCACCATGTAAACTTGAAGGCCGAACTCACATCGGCCGGCGAAGGCCAGAGCCACATGACGCCTTGCGTATTTGCGCCGCCTTTTGGGTCGTAAAAATACTGCGTAATCGTTCCGGTGTTCGTCTTGTTCGGCATATTCCGGTAATCGATACGAGAGAGAGCCATCATCTGCGTATCGAGAGAACCTGAGAACGCGAATCTGCGACCTGATACGACGCGAAGCGGGCGAATGATGTTGGTCTGATAGACGTAAACCGCGTTTCCGCCGGATGCGACGCTGGTTAGACCGGCCGCAAGCGTGATAGTCGTTCCTGAAGTCGCGCCGCTTTCAGTCGTCCAGAAAATATCACCGGAATCCAGCACAATGCCGACATTGTATGTGTCGGCAAATCCCGTGGCGGAATCGACAATAATTGACGTGGCGCTTGCCGCCGCCTGCGATGTGAGGGTTGTCGCCGTATAGCTTTCCGTTGCGTGATCCGTGGTCGTGCCGCCGAGCGTGTAGGAATACTGGCTTGGCTGCAAAAACAGCGTGGCTTCGGTTTCCGTCCAGATATGCAGCCCGGTGGCATTCAATGCCTTGACCAGCATGTTAAGCTGGCTGGTGCAATCGGCTAGCGTCTGATAGTCGGGCGTCTCACCGGCTGATATTGCCCCAACCTTACGCAACGCCGTTAGAACAATCTGATTGGTGTTCAGATTGAAGGTGGCTGTCCCACTTGTAGTCACGTCACATTACTCGGAAATGAATCGGCTGTGACATTGGGGATGGTGCCGTTGTAAGCGGTGAATTGCGCGGTTCCGTTCGGATTGGTGTAGCTGGAAGCCGCATTAATGCCGGTGTTATAGGCATCGCTGTTCTGCACAAGGAATGTCTGAAGCCCCGGCAGATCGCCATAGACGACAAACAGTCCGGTATTTTCTGGATTGGTATAGGTATTCGGCTGGCGTGGACGAGGAAGCGGTACGGATTGATCGTCAATGACGCCTTTAACGAAGTCCTGCGGCTGTCTTGGCTCCCACAGCTTGTAACTGACAATCAGCCCATTCCATTCCTGCCGTGATCGCTTGGCGCGGATTTTGAAGCCTGATCGATCGTCCACTCTATAGAAGTCGCCTGGAACGTAGTGCCTGTCATCAGCCATGATGCCTCACGGCGCTATGTACCAGCCGCCGAGCGTCACGGATGGGGTTAGCAAGACGCTGGCGAGATTTGAGGCGTTGGAATAGAGCGGCCACGTCGATTGACGCATGATTGTTTCTGTGCCGTGCGGGGTTATTGTAAGAACATGGTCCGTCACGGAAGATGACCAATCGAACACGCGAAGCGGTATGCCACCTTGGGCAAGAACGGCAGGCAGGAATATGGTTGTAGTTGACGGCGCTACCCTGACCACAGCAATTGCAGACTCGCCAGCCGTAACCGTCCCGGTTGACGATGTGATCTCTCTAGGTTCTGGAATAACGCCGGCAGCCGCCTCTGCGAATGCTTGATCGAATAGCGAAAGCATCTGCAAGCCATCTGGAAGGTTTGCAAAGGTTGTGGTGATTGTCATGTCAAATCAGACCAATCACGGATTGATCACTTCGATTAAGTACCGCTCGACCGCGATGCTGTCGCCGGCGTTTGCGAGCTGGCCCGAGATGACGAGATTCTGGCTAATCGTTGTATCGATTGCCCCCGGTACAAACGCGTTGTTAGTGCTCGTATATCCCGCCTGATTTGTTGAGCCACCGATTTGAATAGACGTATTATTTCGATTTGAAATGGTTGTGATAATGTGAGCCGATAGCGTTGAACCGCTTGGGCTTGCCGTTGAATAAAAAGTCGTTCCACCAAATGCGATGGTTGGTGTTTTTGCCCCCGCGGTACCCGTATAGCCAAAGCTAACTGTTATTCGCAAAGACCCATTAGCTCCGATTGTTCCGCCTGGGATTGCAATCGTGTAAAACGTGGCGGGGTTGGTGTCTCCGGTATGAACCGTGCTTTCGGTATTTACCGACGCAAAGATATAAAGTTGTGGCAATCCAACCGTAAGTGCAGCACCAGCACTGGACTGTTTAACAACTTGGCCCGTACCGCCGGTCGCGCTAAAGTCGGTAGTCCCGGCTGGAAGCGTAAGCGTGAATGAACTGGCGGTAGATGGAGACTTTAACGTTATTCCTGAACCGCCCGCCGCTTGGCCGCTTAGGAGAACTCCTGTCTTGGCCGCAATCACACCGCTGCCGGGGTCGGAAGCAACAAAGGTTGCGTCACCAACGGAAAGCGCCCCGCTGGGCTGGAATTGAGCTATAATCGGTGGAGTTGTAGTTGACCCTCCTCCGGCTGTATTCAGTGCTGTAGTACGGATAGCAACGGCAGTTCCTTGGTTAGTATCCGTGTAGGTCTGCGCCGCAATAAATGAGACAGAAGCGGTACTGATAGAATATGCCGTAGCGCCATATCCACGACAGCTAAGGCGACCTATTTCATCACCAGACACAACGGCCGTTGGTGCTGCATTCGTGCCATTCGCAGCGCGGAACAGCATAATCCCACGCGTCAACGCCCCGCCTACGCTTCCGAACGTATCGACTATATAGCCCGTATGCTCATTGTCCTTGCCGACAATATGAACACTGGTCTTGTGCAGACCACCAGGTGGGGGGGAAGTATTTCCGCTGATAACGAGTGAACCGCTAGTTGATGTACTCTCTTGGATTGTCTGGACTTGCGTAAACGTGTTTGCGGTGCTGGTAGTGAGCCCCAGAACCTGTGTTCCGGTAAATTGCAAATCTGTATTGCCGCCATGAACGCCAACCAACTTGTCAGCGGCTACCAGGTTTGATCCAGAGTCCGCGATCTGCGAAAGCTTGGAAACGGCCATATTAGTTCTCTGTCACGTAAAAGGTTGTGCCGTCCTCGGCGACGTAGAACGTCGTGCCGTCCTCGGCCACAAAGTTGGCTTGCGTTGACCCGCCGCCGCCTGATCCACCATTTGATGGCGTACTCATCATCTGCGGAAGATGGTTCTGAGCGCGAGTTGTCCGGGCAGAGCGGTTGGTTCTCATCCTACGTTCTTGAGCATTTCGAGCGTGACGGTGTAGGACGAGCCGGACACAAACCCGACCGTTGTAAACAGGATGCTTCCTGTCGCACCCGCTGCATTCGGATTGGTCAAACCGCCAAACGCTGTGTAGTCCTGCACTCCGGCATAGCTGAGAATGTCAATGTCGGTTGCGCTTGAGGCTTCCCATCTCAGCCTGAGAGAACCGCCGCTTACGTTGTAGGTAATGCGCGCGATGGTCAGGTGAACGCCGGGAATAACGCCGTTGACTGCAAAGGTAGAGGACTCGGCGTCAACCTTCTTGACACCGCTCTCGCCCGTTCCGTCGCTCTCATTCGTGAATTTCATCACGAGATTTCTAGAGCCGTTAATTATCGTCTGTGATGTGACCGCGTCGGCCATTTGATGGCTCCTATGAAAAAGGGGCCGCCCTCAAGGCGACCCCATGCGTCAGGTCATCAAATGTTAGAGGTTGGTCATCTCGCCGCCGGCACCGGAAGCCGCCGCCGCAGGCGTGTTGTTCCAGATAATGCCGCGAGCGTTGCTGTCCCACACACCGCCAGTGCCGCCATCCGTAAAGAACGTCGAGTTATCGAGGACAATCGCGCCCTGAGAAATCGCCGGAATGGAGAACACGGAAGTCTGCGTAACTGCTTTGTTGGTGGATTTGGCCCAGAACTGGCAGTTCTTGAAGCTCAAGGTGCGATCGATGCCGTTTGTACCGATAGTTACCGATGCAAACCCGGCATTGCTCAGATACGCATCAAACAGACAATTCTCGAACGTGTTTCGAGTTGCCGCCGTAGTGCATGACAGAATGGTGCAGTTCTGATCCACACTGATCGTATCCTGACCAATCGTGCAATTGGCAAAATAGTTCTCAGCGCCTGCGGCAATCTTGAGAGATGACGCACCGGCCGTGACCTGCGTAGCATTGCCGATGCCGGCAATCGTCACGTTCTGGAATACGTTGCGCTGGCCGGTAACTTGTGCGGCTACAAGGCTTGTTGCATCGGCCACGCCTTGGAAAATCGAGAAATTGGCGAAGTAGCAGGCATTCGCCGTAATGTTCACCAAGTTGGTGAGGCCGGTTGCGGTGGACAATTGCGCAATGCGGGCACGCTGGCTGAATTGACTGGGCGCTCCAATACCGATCAGGTGCGTCAGGTCCTTGTCCCAAGTCAGGGTGGCCGACTGGTAATCGGTCGTATTGGCAGCAGTGTTGCTTTCCGAAATCAGGAAAATCACATCATTGTTGTTAGCGGTTGCCAACTCCTTAGCGCGCGAAAGTGTCTTGAGAGCCGCCTGTGGATTCGTTCCGCTGTTACCGTCAAGCCCGGTAATCGGCTTCACAAACCAGTAATTCCCGGTGAACGGAATGGCAGCACCGCCCATAACCGGAATGCCGAAGCTCGAAACGCCGAAGGGAAAATTAGTGAGAGGCATAGTCGTCGTCCTTTATGTCATGAGTGCCCGGAGAGATTCGAACCTCCGCTTACCCGGCCAGGGACACAGTGGGTTTTGTCGCACGCGACGCTAGATGCTGTTGATATGAGCCGCCGAAGTCAGCCATTCCGATGTGAGTGATCGGATGCTGGATATTCGCGTAAACTTTTCCGCCGATTGATCGCCATCGCTCGCAAAACGACAAATCCTCGCTCAGTTCGTCGCCAAATTCGTTCTGCAGCGGATCAAAAAACCTAAACACACGGTCAATCTTTGCCGTTTCGACCTGAACCTTTGCCGGCTGCCTGTGCGGAGGGCGGTCGTCAACCAATTCAGGGAATTTCCTGACCATTTCCTCAACGCACGGCCTGCTAATGAGCAGTAACCCACCACCAACCCCGGCCATTTCAAGAAATCCGTCAACCGGCTCTGGATTTTCCGGCAACCCGCGCCCGACCCATTCGACTGAAGGCGATTTCTTGCGGTAAACCACCCCAACAACTGGCTGGTTGAACTTGATCATCTCCATGACGAGCAGCGCGCGGAATCGCATGTCCGCATCGGTCATCAGAATGTGCGTGGCGTCCGTCTTGTCGTAGAACGCGGTCAGAAACACGTTCCGCAACTGCCCGATGTTGGTATGAGAGGCCGTTGCGAAGCCGCCGTAAATCCCGTTAGCGCCGAAAGTCGCGCCTAGTTCGTAGAGCGCGCCTGTCGTGTCGGAAACATTCGTTCTGCCATAGGCTGGCAATGCCACAAATATCTTTGGGGCCATGTCTCACTTGTGCTTTGCCTGAAAAGCCCCACGGCCATTGCTGACCGTGGGGAAGTCGTCGGGAGGTCTAGACGCCGGGCGTACCGAACACGCCGCGCCAATCCGACCAGCCGAACGAATAACGCTCATAGCAAGCCGCTTTCGCGTTCTTGGTATCGAAGTCGTTATCCTGATCGAACATGATCGCATCGCGTTCGTAGTGCTTGAGGCCGGTCGGGCAGTTGGTGCGGATGAACCACGCCGTAGCGGACGAGAAGTAGTGGTTCATCTTGATGCCTTTCGGGAAGGCATTCGTGGCTTTCAGCACGTTGATGTTGTTGTTGGCCGTATCCGACTGCAACACCGACTTCAAAATGCGGTTAGCCTCGTACCAGAGCTGAACAGGGATGTTCAGCGACTGCGGCATCAGATTGACCTTCAGGCCACGGTTGTTCGTAACCTGCATAACCTGAATGCACAGGTCCTCGATTGCAAGTTCCGACAGGTCCGCAGCATTGGTCAACAGGTTCGATTGGCTTCCCGAAAGCGAGGGATGGGTGGAAGCGATCATGACCTGACCGTCGCCGCCCGTGAAACCAGACGTGAACGCGCGGTTATAGACGTTAGCCGCGACATTCTCCTTGGTCTGACGCATCGAGAACGCCAATTGTTTGGCGCGTCGCTTCGAAACAACCTCATAGAGATCGTCCCGCAGCTCCTCGAACGTCACAATATAGCCAAGCGCATACGCAACGTGCGTGTAGCGCGTGACGGAGCCTTGCGATTCGATGTCGTAATTGATCGCCGTGCCTTGGTTCTTGACCGGAGCCAATCCAAAGCCGGTAATCTCAACATCTTCTTCGTAGGCTTTATCGGAGGTTTCCGTGTCGAATAGATCGGGAAACTCCGGCATGTGCTCCGCGTAGGAGCGGCCCCACCATTCCTTGATGCCCGGCCATAGAGCTTTAGGATGTGCGCCAGTTGTAATGACAGCCATGTGCTACATCCTTTCCTTATACGCCGGTCGTGTGAGTGATGGTGTCCAGGTTGAGCCTGACAAGCCATTTGGCATTCGTGCTGCCCATGGTGTTGTCTGCTTCCTGAAGACCGCCAATCAGACGGACCTGCAAGGTGTTCGTGGTGTTAATCGTGCTGGAATCGAGCATCCAGCCGGAATAGCCCGTAACGGTAGAGCCGCTACCTGCGACAAGATCGGCATTCTTCATGCCGGCCGTCGCCATCGCGATTGAACCGCCCGCGCTATCTTCCTGAACCCAGAACAGAAGGTTCGGATCGTCAGCCACGAGGATGTATTGCAAGGTGCTGGCAGGGTGGTAGATCGGCAGCCCTTGCGTGACCGCAACGACGGGATTGCCGCCGTCAACGATACCGACAAAGGAGCCGAGGATGTATGCAGCGGAACCAGCCGTTGCGATCTGCACATACGGAATGCCGTTGGCATCCGATGCGCCGGTCGGCGTCAGCGGGTCTCCCACGTACAGAGCGGTACCGTAGTCGCTGGCAACGGCATAGATATTAACTGCGCCGTTGTACGGTGCTCCGTTCGTGTACTTGTACGGAATAATACCCCGAGGGGTGTTAGGATTTGCCATAGGGTAGGACCCCCATGTGAAATGGCACGCAAGCGGGCTAGCCGCTCACGATTATTGATCGGAATTGTTAGTGGAGATTAGCGGCCGTGCTTGATACTAATCCCCTGCTTGGGGACATAGCGGCCATCTCCTTCTTGACTCTCTAATTCGCCGCGCCTCATTGACTGCTCGCGCTCGTCAACAAGTTTCTGCTGCTCGGCCATGTCTGCCTTGAACCATTCCTCGGGTATTTCCATCAAGAAAGCCGTGAGAGGTCCACCACCTTCGGCGGTTCCCACGATCTTGTTGACGTTCTTTCCTTCCTTGTCTTTGACGTGCTCGTAGCCGGCTTCCTCTGCGCGCTGGATGCGGCCGGGAACGTCGTTGAACCAATGCCTGTGGTATCCTGGCCGTTCGGGGTAGGACAGCTTAAGCTCTGTGGTGCCAAACGGCTTACGATTGGGACGGACTGGACGCGGATTAACGTCGGGCATGACGACAGGCTCGGCAGCATCAGTTTGCCTGTCTATAATCTTCTCAATGTGCTGCTGATGCTGCTCGTGATACTTCGGCGGCCGACCTGGCCCTCGCTTGATTTCCGGTTCCATGACTTTTCCTCAATTGTCCCAGTCATAATCTTTGACGTACTTGTCCCGCGTGTAACCGGGAATGGTTCGCACGAACTTGTCGCAAGCCCTCTTGGCCTCAGCCGGCAAGTCCTCATATGTCTTGGCCTTGGACTTGCGGGCAACCACGCCGTTAGGCGAACCAACAGCCGGGGCATTCTCGCGCGCCGGGTTGATGCCAAACTTTTCCGGGAATTTCTCGACCGTGCGGCGCTTGGTTTCCGCCAGCATCTGGGATTTGGTCATTCCCGGACTGGCGCGTTCGATCTCGCCAAAGACTTCCGTGGCGTATGTGTTCAGAGCGGGAGACTTTCGGAACCAATCCTCTTTGTTGATCCAGTCCTGAATTTCAGGGTCAACCGCAACGGCAGGCTGCTTTTGCTGTTCGGTCTTAGGCTCGGGCCGCTTATGCTCGGCGTTCAGAGCGTCCAGTTCGCGCATTCCCTGCCGAACGGCATTCGGGTCGGCAGTCGAAGCCGCAGCTTCAATCCGCCCTTCAATCTCAGCCTTGGCGCGGTTGTAGGCGCGCTCCTCAGCCTTGGAGGTAAACGCAAGAAGCTCCTTGGAGGCCTCCTTGGTTTCCCTCAGTTCGGTTTCAAGCCCTGACAGGCGAGCGTGTAGCCGGTCGTTGTCCTTGAGCACCAGCGGCAGGATGCGCTCGCCGCGCTCAAGGAACTCCTCAGCGGGACGCCAGCGATCGGCATCACCGCGAAATTCTTCTTTCGGCACCCAACCCAGGCGCCGGGCCTTCGCCTCGGTCTCGTTCGGCTCAATCGTAACTTGGTCGTCTTCCGCCGCGTGAACGTCGCTCATTTCTTGATACCTCCAATCGCCTTGTCGTCCATGATGCGGTAACTCGCACCATCGATGCCAAGAATTGGCTTGCCTGCGTATTTCTCGAATATGACTCGATCACCATCCTTGGGCTTGCGGCCTTCAAAGGGTCGGCTGCGGTCGGCATTCCATTTGAACGCCTCGTCCCCGCATTCGACAATCACGCCGGTAATGGCCGCCAGTTCGAGACGCTCAACGATATCGTCCGGTATCTCGACATTGCCGCTTGTCTTTGATGCGACGGTATCGGGACGTACCAGAACATAATCGCCAATCGGTAGCCAGCCTGACGTGTTAACTCCGTTGTAGATCGCTGGCGTGAACTCAGCGTGGACTTGCTTCAACACCTTGGGCTGCATTTGCTATTTCTTCCTGATAGTAATTATTTTATTTCCACATTGGAAATAACTGGCCCCTTCTGTAGCTAAAACGGCCATCATAATATCCGAAACATTAAGCTCGTAACTCCCTGTTTTCATTTCGGATAGAAAGTTAAATATTGTCTCTGCTGTCGGTGTCGGCGGAACTGGTGGCATTGGCTTCCTTTTCCTGGTAGAACGCTTCGATTGCCTCAAATTGCAGATCGGCTATCTCGCCAAGCTCAACGATTTGTCCTCTGACAACTTCGTTGATGCTGGCAAACGATTGGCTGCCATTCACCCAATGGTCCAACGCAGCAGCCTTTAGATATTCCTGCTTGTCTCTCAGGAACTGCAAGACAACCTTACTGACCGGATGATGACGCCATTCCTGATATTGCTCTTTCGGGATCACTGCCCGACTACCCCAAGAGACGCGGCCGGGTTGTGAATGTTGACGGTCGGCTCACTGTTTGGTTGGGTCGGATTTGGCATGGCCATAGGATGCGGTAGAGCAGGCGGCGCAGGCGAGCCGGGAGCGGGCGCGCCAGCCGGTTGTCCTGCCTCGCCTTGCGGGGCGTTGGCTGCATCGAACTGCTTTTCCCAAACGGATAGTTGGGCGTTAAGCCATTGCAGATGTGCATCACCGACAGCAGCATCAGCGTTCGCAAGATTAAGAATGGCTTGAGACAGGTCTTTAAGTTCGGTCGCCTTTTTCGCGCTCGTTGACGCAGCCACTTCACGGTCCCTGATCTCAAGTTCCATCCCCTTGATGGCAATGGCAGGATTGGGAGGCGCTGATGTTTTCAGAACCTTGTCGATATTGTCGATACTGGCCGCGCTGAAAATTCGCTGGCGGATTTCGTGAGAATCGCACAGCGGATCATTGGCGAATTGCATCAGGAACTGGGCGCGGCCCAACCGCTGCATGTCAGAAACCATCGTCGGGTCAGACACAGGCTCAACACCGGACCCTAAAACGTAATCCTGCTTGCTGATAACCTTCCAGGTATCGCCAACTTTGTACTGCGACTTTTCATCGCCGTAGATGCGATTGAGCCGGTAGAGTTTGTTCAGTTCGGACTTAAGCGCCCTATGAATGCGCTTGTAAATCGCCGTGAAAACCTTCAGTCCCTGCTCGATCAAGGCAAGCGTAGTCGTTGCCGGGATATTCGCGTTCTTGCCCGTGTCGCCGGTTAGAACGTCCTTGACGGCCGCAACTTCCTTGCCAGCCTCAACCAGCATTCCCAGCAGGTTAAATAGCACAGCTGACGGCCCCGGCCATTGCATGGGAACGATGTTCTCCCGCAACGTCCCGCCGGCTACGTTCACAACCTTGTATTCACCCATCATGAACCGGATTGCACCGGCATTCATGGACAGGCCCTTGCCGATGAAGCCGCCGCCCGTATTCGCCAGTGTGCCGGCATCAATAAGCTGGTTTAGCGCCGTGTTGACCGCTTCATTTATCGGGCGAAGCAATTGACCAAAGCCAACCCCATAAATCCCGCCATCCGGGTTCGGCAGAAAATCGTACTTCGTGTAGTAATGAACGGGATCGATCTTGACGATCTTGTGCGTCTGCCCGCTGAAATGAATCCCGTCTGCGTCATACCGCGCGACAATCCGCACCACCTTGCGGGTTTTCTTGTGGACCGTGACGATATACGGCTCGGGGTACTTGTCCTCGTCCAAATCCCACCAACGATGCTGCTCAAGGAACATATGCGGTGCATCTTCGTCGCCGTCCTGAGCATCGTCAGCCGTTCCGTAAGGCTGCTCTGGCGTACAGAACAGGCCGGCCCGTTCCATCTCCTCAATTTCAAGCGGGTAGTAGTTGATTTCCTCGGTAATGCGCGGTGCTGTCTCAAGCGACTTGGCCTTGTAGTTGATGACCAAGTTCATCGCTGTCACGCGCAGCGAGGCATTGCGGCCTTTACCCGGATCAAAGTAGCTCTTACGAAAATCACACCCCACAATCGGCAGGATGTGCAACATGGCATCGGTTTCCGGCTCCCATTCGGTCTGCTCGTCAAGGAGCTGCCATGACATATGCTCGCCAATTTGATCGGCGCGTATTTGCTTTGACCCAGGCGGCACAGCCCAGACAGGCATGGGCTGACCGTTCGGCCCCGGCTGAACTGCCGGCTGCCCGGTCTGCGGATCAATGGCTGGCTGCCCCTCGTCAGGCCCAATCACCACGCCTTTGACAACCGATCGATTGGCCACAATCGCCGGATAAGCACGCGCCGCAAACTGAATGCTCGCCGTAGTCATCAGCGGGTAGATGACGTTCGCAGCCTTCGGCCAAGGGAACTGCTTTTCCTTGGCAACCTGCATGGCCAAGTCCATGGCCTGCTCGGTTTTCGTTTTCCAATCTGAACGGGAGTTTTCGTCAATCTCATATTCGCGAACAACCCGTTCCCCGATCTTGCTCAATAGATCGGCGTCCAAATCCTCCGCTATGTTGATGGACTTGATCCAGCCAAGCAGCTTTTGATGCTGCTGAATATCTGGCGTAGCTTCGCCGGCCGCATCATCAGGCGGCACAAGTGCGAGCGCATTTGCCATCAATAACCCGTCACGTCCGAGCGCGTGGCATTCGTCCACTCACGGTCATAGAAATCTTCTTCCTTCGGCTCGCGAATGGCGACCTGTAAGCCGCTCTGGATCAAATACCGCGTATCGTCCATCAAGTGATCATTGGCCTTCACAATGCGGCCCTTTTCATCGCGCCGGTAAATCCGAAACTCCGCAAGCCAGTTCTGCAATGACTTGAACACAAACAGCCTGCCGCCGCTCAAACGCTCCCATACCGCATACAGGCCCGATTCAACTGCATTATCGGCTGGCGTAAGCAATAGCCCAAGATCGATGTAGTCCTGTATTAGCTGCTCACCATCCCGCTGAGAACGCCCGCGCGCGGCAGGATCAATGACGCCAGGTATCCAACGCCCTTTAGCCCTGATCGATGTTGCATGAACTGACGGCTCTGCATGTGCCCGGTAATGCTCGGCGTACAGGTAAACCGTGTCGTCATCCTGATTCCAGGCGCCCCACAAGGCAGCCGTTCTATTCCAGCCAACGTCCAGAGCGTAACAGCGCGGCCAGTATTTCGGTATCTCGAATGGGTCGCAGGTTATTTCAGTCTCAGGAACCGGGTAGATCGCACCGGACCCTAACTGCGGTATGCCTTTCGAGCGCGCGTCACGTTGATAGGGCGGGATAGATCGATAAAGCTCTGTCTTGGTTTTCTCGTCTAGATGCGGAACGTCATCCCATCCAGCCATAGTCAAATGCTTGCTCATTGCGGCATTCGACCTTCCGGCATGTAGGACATAACCACATCAGACAATCCCAAGAGCGGCGTAAATGTGCAAAGCACCAGACCATTCGTGGTCATGGTTCGCAATAGGCATTCAGAATAGACGCCCAGGTCCGATTCTTCGTCCAGCCAGATAACGTGCTTGGACGTGCCCTGAAAGCTCGCGCGCCGCTGGTCGTAGCTCTTGAGCGTTAGGAAGCTCGTGCCCCCGCTTTTGTGTTTGACGTAAACGTCTTGAACGGCGTCAGGGATGCCCTGTCTTGCCGTGGTGCGGACGATGCACCGCTTGCGGATAAGTCCTGTTCCGTAGGCACCAATAGGCCCGAGGAGCTTCGCCTGAATGATATCGCGGACGGTTTGCGAGGTATCGCCGGCTGCCCAGGCTTCAATAGGATGGTCAAACCGCCTGCCTTCCCACCAATCAGGATATTCGCCGGTCAGGTGTAGTGAAGTCTCGTAACCGCCGACGCCTTCAGTCTTACCGATGCGGTTTGCTGCCAACATGCAGCGTTCGCGATGAACGGCGCCAGCCCGAAAGAACTCTAGATGTTTGGCGTATAGTTCACGCCGCAGCGGTCCAGTGTCGGGGTAGTACCAGTCAATTCGGTTTTCTGACTTCCGCTTCGCCAGTATCTCGGAAAGCCTGCGTTCCGTCAGTTCCAAGGAGTGCAGCTCGGAGCGCAGCGATTCTGGCAAGCGCGCTTCTAATGTCGTCGTCACTCATTTCCTCTAACGGGCTTTCCTTGATGTGCATTTCCTTCGGCAACAGGCCAGCGATTACCTTCACGTATGTTTCAGGCGACTTGGCACGGCATTCCTTGATCGCGGCGTTGCCGTTCTCAAGGAAGTCGTCATAGAGCGCAGCAACAAAATCTTCGGCTAGCTTGTTACGCGAACCCTTTGGGCGTCCGGCAGGATTGCCTGACTGACCGGGCTGCCAAGGCTTACCAAGATTTCGGTGTTCGTTCGGTGTAGTTTCAGCGGCCATGGCTATTTCTTAAACGCCGCGCCATAAGCCGAAGGGCCAAACGCCTTCTTCTTGATCTTCGGCGGCTTGCGGGGCGGCTTGTCCATTTTTGTTAGCGTAGAGGGGTAAAGCGGTGTCTGAGGGGGTGATGTTTCTGTCACGCTACCCATGCCGCCAACCAAAGCTTTTGGGTTCGAGCCCGTAACGATAGGCATTAGTATTCGCCGTGATCTGGCTCGGGATGAAAACCACGCGGGCGCGCAATGCCGCGCTGGTGTTCCTTGAGATGACCGCGCGGAGGTTTCTCGCCACCGACAGGATTGCCCATAGGGCCTACGCCGAAGTCACCACCCTCTTGCGGATCACCACCTTTGACAGCCAAGCGCTGATGCTGGCGCACCATGTTTCCGCTTTGGTCGTTGTCAGCCATGATTAGCGTCCTCGTCCTGATTTGCGCTTGCGGGACTTGCCGGCTTTGCTCATCGCGATTGCGCTTGCTTGACGTTGCGGGCGCCCAGCAGCCATTTCCGTTTTGATGTTGGAAGAAACCACCTTGCGCGATTTGCCTGATTTGAGCGGCATTTGGCCTCCTAATGCAATCTCGGTAAGTGCAGACCACCGGCCAAGTCAGCCAGTGCGTAAATCAGCCAAATGGCTATTGCACAAACCACAATGACGTAAACGACCGTGCGGAATGGCTCGGCAATCGGCAGAACGCCGACGATCTTTTGCCAGCCCCATAGTAATACGCCAAGCACAAGCAGGACGACGACGATCTGGATCATGTGTCTGTCCTATGATGCAGCGCTCCGTGATCGACCGTTTCGAGGGCTGGTTGTGATCGTCTCGGCGCGCGTCGCGGTTGCCCGCGAACGGAGTTTTCGGCGCGAATTGGGATGATGCGCGATGATGGGTGCTTCGCCGTACGGCTGTCAAGTGCCACCTGCAAAACCCCACAGTTTTGCCAGCGACTCCAAGCCATCCCGAAACATGAAACCGATTTGCCGCGCGCCTCGATCTGTTATGTACCCGAGGTCTGTTGCCGTCGTGGCTATCGACTTGCGCTCTGATAGCACCGAGAAAATTACCCGGTTCACCGTCGCGTCCAGGTGCTTGTAGGCCTCGGTTAAAGCCCTGAATGCCTTGATCTGTGGATCAGTGAGGAATTCAGGAATTCGCCCCCCGTCCACAGCCTCCTTTGTCGGATCGATCGCCCTGATAACCCCAACCGTGGCGCATTCGTGCAGCATTTGCCATTTGCGACCTGCTGCGAGCTGGGCGTCATCGATCTGCCGGCGCGCGTGCATTCCAGCCAGTGGGTCATCACGAACAGAGCGGATAACCTGAATTTTCTCGCCAATTTGCGAATATGGGTCCGCAACAATCGCAATCGCCACCGAGGCGTTATAGGGCAAGTCCGACGATAGGCGATCGTGGACTTTGGCGGTGTTTTCCCGTTTATTCATCGGACTTTTCCCACTTTTCGCCATTCCAGCGCCACCCCTGCTCGTTCAGTTTTTTCTCGGTGTCGATAATTGATTTTGCGAGGTCGCAAGCCTCCGCGACTTCGGCCGGGTTTGGCATGAATTTCAGCCGACGCGGAATGCCGGTTCGTGGGTCAGTCACACGCTGGATTACGTCAGGCTCGTAGTCTGCCAAGATCGCGGTGACGGCCGCAGTGTATGTTTCCGGATCGTTTGCATCACCCTTTCGATAGCAACCGAACAGGAGTTTCGCCCTCTCCGCTGCGAATTGGAGGTGGTCTGTCGAGATCGCGGACACGCTCGATGAGGCTGCTAATTGCTGGCATGACATTGCCGGTAGATGTTCCATTGCTCACCACCCTTTTCCCTTGTGTTTGTTGATCGTTTTGACGGTCGCGCCACCCGTTGAGCACCGCCTTGTCGAGATAATTTCGGTGCTTCCCGCGCAATCCTGCACAGGTCGCCATGATGAAATCCTTGGGGATTGTTTGATTGAGCCAGGTCTGAACGATGTACGGGAAGCCGCTCCACTCGGGGGCTTCTCGATCCGCTTCCATCGATTTCAAAACGCTATCGGATAGTTCGAAGGCTTCCGGTGAAATCAAAGGCTCGCGCGCCTCTCTCTCAATAACTTTCGTATCCTCTCCTATCCTATCCTCTCCTATCGTATCAGGCGGGATGGTTCTTAGATCATTCTTGGAATGGTCCGAGAATGGGTCTGGATACTTCGGTAGCTGAGGCTTATCGATGCGTTGGTGCTTCCACCCTGAAATGTAAAAATAGTCTTTCCCGTCATGGGAATAGCGTACAATCAATTGGTTGATTTCTAGCTCAGTGAGCAGCGCAAAAATTTGTTCTTCGGTGAACTGGTCAGCCGGGAAAACCTCTGCCTTAGCCTGCTTGGCGCTGTATGGATGCCGCCCTGCGTCGTCGGCAAAATTCCACAGCCCAATGAACAGTAGGCGAGCATTCGTGGAGCATTCCAAGACTTGGGCGCTTGTCCAAAACTCAGGTTTGATCGATCGAATACGACTCACTGCGTTGCCTTGCGGTTGGGATTAGCGGAACGCGGTGAAAACTAAAAGCCGCCACGCCACGTTGAGTTTTTCTTCGGACGGTTATGTGGAGGGCGCGCGATAGACCGCTTGAGGTGGCCGGCGCAGTATTGTCTCCCTTTGAACGGCTCTGCCCCGCAAAAGAAAAAATCGGGAGCACTGACCTCGCCCACAGGCCACCGGCATGTGTGGGCTGTTAACTGCTGCAGGGTCTTGCGTTGCTCTGCCGGTATTTGCAAATCGACGACGCTAGGCAAATCCTCAAGGGGTATTTCGTTGATGAACTTGGCTTTGCCGCCGCTGCGTTTTTCTATCCTTAGTCTCGGAGTGCGGTTCCCCACGTTGGGGAGGGATGTTTTTGTTACCCGTTCCGGGAGGTTGAGCCTGTGAACCTTCCCGATCACCGCGCTTCGCGTAATGCCGCCCATTTGCGCGGATATTTTCGAGGCCGATAAGCCTTCGCCCCACAGAGCAACTAGGGTTTCAACGCGCTGCTGTGTCCAGCCAGATCGAGGGGCTGTGTATCGGAATTGAACTATATTCTCGTTTACCCGCTGTTTTTGTTCGGCGGTTTGGTTGTTGAGCATTCCCTTACCCCTTCCGATTGTTCAACTCTGGCGCTATCCAAATTGCTAAGTGCACGAGCTGCGCCGAGCAGCGCAGCAATGTCCTCGCGGTGAAAATCCTGATCCCGCACGTTGAGTGCTTCAGCCAGGCTTTGAAATTGTCGAGCGAGGTTGCGTGCTTCATGGCGTCCGGCCGCCTCCCGGAATTTTGAAACTGTACGGTGATGCGGGTCAGCGATTTCGCCATAAAACAACGCTTTCGCTTGCCTGTAGGATGCGCCGGAATTGCGAGCCGCGCGCCTTAGCCAACTCTCTCGGGTGTCCGTGTCGAGCCGGGGCCCCGCCACCGCTGCAACTAATTCGCGCATATTTACACCGGACAACTTTTCCAAACGCACGGAAACCTCCATGTCTAGGGTTGCGACATGGATGACGCGGCTACACCCGAGAAACTCCCTCGCCTGTCCGACGAGGCTTTAGCGTTGTTCTTTCGACAGGACGCCTACTCCGCGACTGTCGATCTCAGGCCCTTGCTCGCTCTGGAAAGCGAATTTGGGCCAAGCGTCCTTAAGGCCGCCAACCTGTGGAGAGTCCAACCAAGCTCGGTGGTTCGTTGAAAAGACAGCAGTCATGATGCAGCAACCCAAACAGTGGCCCTTCGGCCAGAGCGGGTCCGCGCATAGCGTCCGCTGTCTTTGACATGTTCGAGGATTTGTAATTCTCGGCGGCGCGGCCGAAGCGTGTTGCCGGCAAGCCCTAATGCCTCAGCGATCGCTTCGTCAGTTGCGCCTTCGGCGTGGTCCATCAAGTAGGCCAACACCCGCTGGCGATCATGCCCGCTTGTTTTATCGACCGAGCGCGCGGCTTCCTGGCTGGTCGTGCTGTTCCGCTGGTAGGGCGCGCGGAGGGATTGATCGGTGAAGGCGTTCATGCGGCCAACTCCATCTCGGGAGCGAGCGCAAGTGAATTTCCGTCCATGTGACGATTTGTCCGTGTTTTCCACAGACTGGTATCTCGATGCCGGTCAAAAGTGTGTGTGGTTCCCAACATTTTGGGCAGGCAAGATATTGATCCACAACGCCCATTCGTTAAATTGTTTCGATATCCCGAAATCTTATGGCGCTTTACCACATTTGCCGGACGGTTCCGGGAGTAGCGTTGTCCCTGTAAAAAACAGGGAGGATAACAATGGCTTTTTGGGTCGTGCCCCCCGTGGGCCTGATCGAACCGGTGCCAGCGCCGGAGTTCTACATCGATCGGATTGCAGCTATCGAGTTGATCGGCGCCGACGCTCGCGTGTATCTGGCGAGCGAACATTTGTCTTTGGAAGTGGAAGGCGCGACGCCGCAGAATATCGTGTCCGTGAAAGTTCGCGGGCCGCTGCTGCAGCTTCCGATTATTCTCGCTCAGCTCGTGAGTTGCTTGGTTCCCACCAGAATCGATACGATCCCCGCACGCGGGCCGCCGGAAGGCAGCAAGCCGTTTCTGGTGCGGTAGATTACTCATTCGGCGGCCTGCCCTACTTCAGCGAGCAAACTTTCCAGCGCCATCAATGCGGGGCCGCGCTTCGGCGGCGCGTCTGTCTCCCACCGATGCACGGTGCTTTGATCGATGCCGAACCGCGCGCCGAAAGCAGCTTGGCTTTCCTTCAGCGCCGCACGGGCTTTTCTCACTTCGTCCGCAGAAACCATGAAGCTTACTATGCATAACGCATAGTCGGTGTCAATGCCTAATGCATAGGCCCGTTCTGCATAATGCGTTCATGAAGGAAGCGCACCACCGCTTGCAGGAAGCGCGCGAGCTGGCGGGCTATAAGACCCCCACAGACGCCGCCAGGGCCCTCAGGATCGCGCAGCCAACTTATCTGGCCCACGAGAACGGCTCACGCGGTTTTAAAGCACAGGCGGCCCGCTACGCGAACTTCTATCGCGTAGACCTCCGATGGCTGCTTACCGGGGTCGGTGCCCCACGCGGAAATCCCATTGAAATAACGCTTTCTCAGCTTTCCGAGGAAAAGCGCAGGCAAGCTATTGAATATATTGAATTTCTAGCAAAATCACAAAAATAGGCATTTTCTCCGATTCTGCGCTGTGCATAATCTGAAAATATCTTATGCATTTTGCATTGACAGACCCTATGCAATATGCATAATGGGCAAATCAACACGGGGAGCGCACATGTCCTTCATCACCGAAGCCCACAGCCGGTTACTTGCCAAGCTTGCGGCGCTCAATCCTGCCGACATGCCGATGTATCCGACCTCGGAAGATTTCGACGACCGCGCCGAGCATGTGAACAACCTCAAAAGCCTGTTGGTCGAATACCTTCACGCGCTGGCGACCGATGGCAAGTCGAACGCCACCACCAATTCAATCAACTCGGAAGTCGCTGGCTACGTCTCGGACGCCCTGAGCGACTTCGCCGGGCAGTTCACGGAAGAGGCGGACAGCCTGCGGGAGGATGAGCCGAGCCGGTCGGACTTTCAGGAACACAATACGCACAACTATGCAGCATCGGGAGCGCGATAATGACCGACCATTTTGAAATCGAGAGCGGCATTCCGGTCCCTACGAAGAAAAAGCGCGGGCCGCAAAAAGGCATCTCAAAATACAGGTTCCAAGACCTTCAAGTTGGCCAGTCGATTTTTGTCCCGGCCGATGGTGAATACGTCGAAAAGGTGCGCAACCGTATTACGGCCTCAGTGAGAAATTGGCACAAGGATACCAAACTCAGGTTCACCACCCAAGTTTATCAAAATGGCGAAGCCCCGCAAGGTGTTCGCATTTGGCGGGTTGAGTGATGATCGCCGCCCGCCAAGCCTCCAATCTTCTTTCCGCAATCGCGCTGGTGGTTGTCATCTGTGCATTCGCAGCGGTGATGCCATGATGGACAGCAATGATATCGGAGCGCCGATGGATAGCGCTCTTTCCGTCAGTGACGGCGGCAAGTTGCTGGTGAAAATCTACGCAGACGGAACGATTGAGTACGGCGAAGGCTATACGCCAGACGAGGCCGCCAAGACGTTCTGGAATGCAATTGCCTATCACCATCCGTTGCGCGAGCAGACGCTTCTTGAGCATGCCGCGCCGGACATGCTCAATGTTCTTCATCGCATCAACGCCAACTTTAGCCGCCTACAGAGCACCGATGAAGAGGCGGATATTTTCAAAGCGATTGATGCCGCCATCGCCAAAGCTACGGGGAAAACCCCATGACGAGTTTCGCCCCACGGCCCCTTGCCCCCCAAGCCCGTGCAGGCGACGGCCGGGACGTTGGTTCCCCTGATGTCTCGGCCGACCCTTACGATGTGTACTGGGTTGATGCAGCCCGACGCGCATTCACCCGCCACTGGCACGAAGATCACGACGCAATCGACACGGCAACGGAGTGCTACAAATGAGTGCAGCCGCGAAACAAGAAATCCAGACTATCGAGCCACGCGCCGTCGCACAGACGCCGATGGACTTGCTCAATAGCGCCGTGATGAGCGGCAACATCGAGCTTGCCGAAAAGCTCATGGGCTTGCAAGAGCGGTGGGAGGCCAATCAAGCTCGCAAGGCGTTTGATGCCGCCGTCTCTGCCGCCAAGGCGGAATTGAAGCCAGTTCTCCGAAACCGGCAGGGACACAATCAAAAGAGGTACGCCGACTTTGCCGCGATTGCATCGTCTGTCGATCCGGTCATCAGCAGGTTCGGCCTGTCCTATCGCTTCCGCAGCGAACAGGGCGACCGCATCAGCGTGACGTGCATCCTATCGCACAAAGACGGCCACTACGAGCAGACGACGCTTTCCGGCCCCGCCGACACGACCGGCAACAAGAACGCAATCCAAGCTATCGGGTCCACCCTCACCTATCTGCAACGCTACTCGCTCGTTCAAATGCTTGGCATCGCCGCGTCCGATGATGATGACGGCGCGGCCGGGAACGCTGGCGAGCGGATCACGGAAGCGCAGGCAATCGAGTTGATTGATCTGTGCGAAGCGGTCGCCGCTGATCGCGGCCGGTTCCTGAAATACCTCAAGGTCGAAACCTTGAGCGATCTGCCGGCCAAGCGATTTGCGGAAGCCAAGCAGGCTCTTGAAGCCAAACGCGGTGCGAAATGACCGATATCATCCAAGGCTCACCGGAATGGTTCGCTGCGCGTCTCGGCAAGGTCACGGCCTCGCGAGTTGCTGACGTGATCGCCAAGACGAAAACCGGCTGGGGCGCCAGCCGTCGAAACTACATGGCAGAGCTGATTGCGGAGCGGCTGACCGGCACCAATGCAGCGTCCTACACCAACGCCGCGATGCAATGGGGCATCGATACCGAGCCGCAGGCACGGGACGCCTATTGCTTCCGCTCCGACGCGGACGTGACCGAAATCGGCTTTGTCGATCACCCGTCGATTGCCATGACTGGCGCATCGCCGGATGGCCTGATCGGTGACGCCGGCATGGTCGAAATCAAATGCCCGAACACGGCCACGCATATCGAAACGCTGGAAGGCGAGGAAATCGACGGCAAGTACATCACGCAGATGCAATGGCAAATGGCCTGCACCGAGCGCCAGTGGTGTGACTTCGTTTCCTTCGATCCGCGTATGCCGGAATCTATGCGGCTGTTTATCAAGCGCGTGCCGCGCGATGCCGCGACCATCAAGACGCTGGAAACGGAAGTGGCCGCCTTCCTGGCCGAAGTTGATGCCAAGGTAGAAAACCTTCGCCGTCTATATGAAACGAAGATCGCCGCATGAGCCGTTATTTAATCAACGTCAACTCGACTGCCGACCGTGAGCGTGCCGCGCGTATCGTTTTGGCCGCGCCATTCGGTTGCCGAGTTGAAATCAAGGCCGCCAAGCGCTCACTGCCTCAAAATGATCGCATGTGGGCCATGCTGACGGAGATAGCGCAGCAGTTGCCTTGGCACGGAATACGGCTACGGCCGGATGACTGGAAATTATTGTTTTTGGACGCCCTCAAGCGCGAGCTGCGGAACGTCCCGAACCTGGACGGGTCAGGCTTCGTGAATATCAATCAGTCGTCATCCGACCTTACCAAATCGGAAATGAGCGATTTGATTGAGCTTATTTTTGAGTTCGGTTCGCGCCATGGCGTCAAGTTTGCTGACGACGCGAGGGCGGCATGATTAAGCAACCGCGCGTCGAAAACAAAAGACACCTTGCTTTCATCCGCACCATTCCGTGCGTGGTGTGCGGCGACAATACCAGCGTTGAAGCCGCGCACGTTCGGCTATCGGACGGCAGGATAGCCAAGAAAAACCCAGGCGTTGGGCAAAAGCCGGACGACAGATTCACGCTCCCGCTATGCGGCGCACACCACCGCGAACAGCACTCGATGAGCGAGGAAGAATTTTGGTTCGTGAAATACCGAATTGATCCAGTTCTAGTCTCGCTGGCGATCTATTCGGTGAGTGGGGATGCGGAGCGAGCAGAGCAGATCATCAGGCGATAGCATTCGAGGCATATGTGAACATGG
>Ga0247688_1000067_pt1 | contig 48146 bp, 42 predicted proteins | sample CNK29_metaG_FD_182718 | JGI IMG/M metagenome (GOLD analysis project Ga0247688, IMG submission 182718) | Soil microbial communities from Purdue University Martell Research Forest, Indiana, United States - CNK29 | ecosystem: Environmental > Terrestrial > Soil > Temperate forest > Bulk soil... | reverse complement strand
GCATCAAATCCGGCGATGATGACGTCGCCGGATTTGATGCCGGATTTTTCAGCGGCCCCGTTGGGCATCACATCGTCCACCAGCGCGCCGCTCTGATCGGGCAGGTTAAAATGTTTCGCCAGTTCGGCGTCCACGTCCTGTAACGAGATGCCGAGATAGCCGCGCATGACTTTGCCGCCGGTGATGAGGCGTTCCATGACGCGCCGCGCCATGTTCCCCGGCACGGCGAAACCGACGCCTTCGCTGCCGCCGCTGCGGGTGGCGATCCAGGTGTTGATGCCGACCAGCCGGCCCTCGGCGTCAATGAGCGCGCCGCCGGAATTGCCGGGATTGATCGCGGCGTCGGTCTGGATGAAATTTTCATAGCCATTAGCGCCATTGATGCCGTAGCCGTGACGGCCCAATCCGCTGATGATGCCCATCGTCACCGTCTGTCCGACGCCGAACGGATTGCCGATGGCGAGGACGACATCGCCAATTTCAAGCTGGTCGCTGTCGGCCAGCGTCACCGCGGGAAGATCGGTGGCATCAATCTTCAAAACCGCCACGTCCGTCTGCGGATCGGTGCCGATGACTCTTGCGGTGTATTCCTTCTTGTCGTCATCGGCGATGGTCACCTTGAGTTCATCCGCGCCGCTGACGACGTGGTTCGCGGTCAGGATGTAGCCATCGGGCGAGACAATGACGCCGGAGCCGAGCCCCTGCTCCTTGCGCGAACGCGGCTGGCCATCGTCCGGAAACTGGTCGCCGAAAAACTGCCGGAACATGGGATTGTTGCGGAACGGATTCCGCATTGGCTGTTCCTGGATGATGCGCGTGGAGTAGATGTTCACCACGCTGGGCGCGGCTTTTTTCACGATGGGCGCGAAACTCGTGCCCAGCTTCACGTCACGCACCAGCGGCGTGTTCGAGACTTTGATGTTGGGCGGCGCATCCTTGGCCCACAACGTCAAATGGAACACACCCACGACAAGCAGCGAACCGGCAACCGCTGATAAAAACCCGGCGAAAGGTCGAGGAAACAGTTTCATAACTTCGGTAAATGGACACCGAAGCGACGCGAACGTTCAAACGTCCCGGATCACTTTGACTGCGGCTGGGCTTGCTGCAATTTCTGCACATCCTCGGGCTTGAGCGTTTCGATCTTCGCGCCCTTCTTCATCTCCTCGGCGGACGGCACCTTGATGATGTCGCTGGTCAGCGGCTGGGGCGGCGCGGCGGGCGGAGGCGGGGCCTGCACGGAAAGCAGCTCGACTTCGAAAACCAGGACGGAATTCGGCGGGATTCCGCGTTGTCCGTTTTCGCCATAAGCGAGGTCGGACGGGATGAATAATTTCCACTTGGAACCCGTCTTCATCAGCTGCAAGGCCTCGGTCCAGCCCTTGATTACGCCGTTGACCGGGAACTGCGCCGGCTGGCCGCGCTTGTAAGAACTGTCGAATTCAGTGCCGTCCAGAAGCGTGCCGCGATAATTCACGGAGACAACATCGCTGGCGGCAGGCATCGCTCCAGTGCCTTCCGCCAGCACCGTGTATTGCAGGCCGTCCGGCAGGGTGATCACACCCGCGTTGCCTTTATTCTTTGAGAGAAAGGCTTCGCCCTCCGCCTTGCTCTTCTCGGCCTTTTCGGCCTGCATTTTTTGCTGTTTGATTTTGAAGGTCTTCTGGAACTCGGTGAGCGTTTCCTGCATTTCGGCCTGGGAGAGCAGCGTCGTGCCGCCCGTCTGAACGTCCTTGATGGCGTGGGCGGCGATGTCGGGATCCACTTCCAGACCCTGCTGTTGCCAATTGTGGCCGAGCATCATGCCGATGGCATAACTCACGCGTGACTTCTCATCGCTCAAAATGTTCGTGCCGCCGGCGAACAGCGGTGCGGCAATCCCCAGGGAAAAAATTACGGCCAATACAGTTGTTTTCATATTTGTTGAGTTCAAGAACGCACATTGTGGTAAGTTCAACCAAAAATGCAATTCGGTTTTTAAACAATTATGGCAGAGAAACGTTCAAATTGTTTTCCCTGCTGAACACATTGCGCTATACTAGGTCGAAGTTTGCAAATCATCATGCGCCATCTAAAGATCAAAACGCTCGCGGTCGGCACGTCGCTCCTCCTGCTCGGCTTTCCCCTCCTCATCCAGCTCATCGCCGGCCCGGCCACGACCGCCACCACTCCCGAGTCGCTGGCGCCCGGCCCAAACGATGCGCGCATCGCCTATGTCACCGCGCGTCTGCTGGAGGAGTTTCACTACCTGCAACAGCCGCTGGACGCGGAGATGTCGGAACGCTTTCTGGATGGCTACCTTCAAACGTTGGATCCGCGTCGGGAAAACTTTCTGCAGTCAGACATCGCCAGCTTCGCCCACTTCCGCACCAATCTCGACCACCTGACCATAACAACCAACGGACTGGCCGACCTCACCCCCGCGTTTGAGATTTACGACCGCTACCTTGAACGTCTCCGTGAACATAATGCTTATGTGGAGGAACAGCTCAAACAGGACAAGTTCAAGTTTACCGGCGACGACCGGATCCAGATTGACCGCCGGCAGGCGCCGTATCCCAAGGATCTGGACGAGGCGAAAAAACTCTGGCGCGACCAATTGCGCTACCAGTATCTGCAGGAAAAACTGGCCCGGGAAATTTCGCCGACCAACAGCAACATTCTGATGCCGCTGACCAAGTCCAACCTGACGGGGATAGCCGAGACCCTGGCGAAACATTACCGGTGGAATTTCCACATGGCCACCAACTGGGACAGCACCGATGTGTTGCAGGCCTACCTCAACGGCCTCGCTCACGCCTACGATCCCCATACGGATTATCTGAACAACGCGCACGCGCAGGATTTTTCCATCAACATGAGCCTGTCGCTTTTCGGCATCGGCGCGCAACTGACGGAAGACGACGGCTATTGCACCATCAGCAAACTCCTTCGCGGCGGCCCGGCGGACAAAAGCAAGCTATTGAACGAAAAGGACCGCATCGTCGCGGTGTCCCAAGGCGCCAAACCGCCGGTGGATGTGGTGGACATGGAACTCGGCAAAGTCGTCCAACTCATCCGCGGCCCGAAGGGAACCGAGGTGCGATTGACCATCAGCCCGGCGGACGACCGCACCGCGCGCAAGGTGGTGACGCTCGTTCGGGACGAAATCAAACTCGAAGATTCCGAGGCCAAGGCGAAACTCATCGAAATGCCCAATGCCCGCGGCGGAACCGATCGCATCGGCGTCATTGATTTGCCATCGTTTTATGCCACGATTGACCTGCCCGGCAGCTCGAATCATTCCAGCAAAAGCACCACCACGGATGTCGCCAAGCTGATCAAAAAGCTGAAGCAGGAAAAGGTGGACGGGATTGTTCTGGATTTGCGGAGCAACCCCGGCGGCTCGCTCGAGGAGGCCGTCAAGTTCACCGGATTGTTCATCAAAGACGGACCGGTCGTGCTGGCCCGCACGCCGGACGGTAATGTCAACGTGGACAGTGATACCGACTCGTCCCAGCTCTACAGCGGACCGCTGGTGGTGCTCGTGAACCGGTTCAGTGCATCCGCTGCTGAGATTGCCGCCGCCGCATTGCAGGACTACGGACGCGCCGTGATCATTGGCGACACCTCCACCCACGGCAAAGGCACCGTGCAAAACCTGAATCCGCTCCGGCCCTTCATCTCCACCGCCACCAATGACCCCGGCACGGTCAAAATCACCATCCGGAAATTCTACCGGGTCAGCGGCGCTTCCACGCAACTCAAGGGCGTGGTGCCCGACATCATCCTGCCGGACGTGCTGAATTATTCGCCGGACATCGGTGAATCTTCGCAGGACAACCCGCTGCCGTGGGACACCATTCCCAGCGCCCGATATGACAAGCTGAACATGGTGGAACCATATCTCGGCGACCTCCGCCAGCATTCCGATGCACGGGTGATGACCAATCAGGATTTTGCATACATCCAGCAGGACATCCAGCAGTTCAAAAAAATGCAGGCCGATAAAACCGCGTCGCTAAACGAAAAAGACCAGATCAAGGAGCGGCAGTCGAATCAGGCACGCCAAAAAGCGCGGGACAAGGAACGGGAATCGCGGAAAACGTCGGGAGCAAAAGTCTATGAAATCACGGTCAAAAATTCCGAGCTGCCCGGTTTGCCTGATCCGCTTGGCACAATGACGGTCAATTCGGCGTCCGTCACAAATACCGCCAAGGCATCGGTCGAGCCGGCCACATCAGCGACGGTTGGTTCCACCGACACCATCACTGAAGCAGTTGATAAAAAATCGCCACCACCGGTGGATCCGGCGCTCGACGAGACGCAACACATTCTTCAAGACTACATCAAGCTCCTGGCCGCCGGCCGCACCTTGATCGCACAGTGATTTCGAATCTATGAAAACATTCACCGCCTTTATTTGCGTGGTGCTGGCAGCAAGCGCAGTCTCTGCCCAGGGAGTTTATAACATGGCCAAGCAGCGAGCCAAAAATGCTTCCGCCCAGGAAGCGCAGCACCAGGAAGCGCTCAATCCGACTCCGCCGGCGGCCCCGGCGCCCCCGCCCCCCAGCAATCCGCAGCCCAACCCGGCACTGGAAGCGACCCTGCAAAACATCGCCAATTTGCGCGCGGATTTTCAAAAGTTTAACACCAATCCCACGAACAAGCAGCCGCTGATCAAGGATCTGACCGCAGCGGCTCAAGGCACGAAGGCGAATCCGGCATCCGTGTCCAGGCTGGCCGATCATTTGTCGGCGGCCATTGCTGGCAATCAAAAATTGCCGGCCCAACATCAGAAGCTGGCGCAGAACATCCACGCCATTTTCAACAGTTCGCATCTTTCGCCGTCACAACAGCAGATGATGTTCGACGGCGTGCAAAAAATGCTGCTGGAAGGCGGCGTGTCGTCGGACGACACGAGCAAGGTGATTAGCGACCTCAAGACGATTGCCGCCGAAACCAAATAAAACGATGCCGCAGGTTAAATGCCCGACTTGTAAAAAATCCGGCGACTGGTTCGCCGGCAAGTTCGGCCCGTTTTGTTCGCAGCGCTGCAAACTGGTGGACTTGGGCAAGTGGTTCAACGCCGAACATGCCATCTCCGAGCCGTTGCGTCCGGAGCATTTTGAACAGTTCGCGGAACTGGCGCCCGGCGAACATCTGGATAAACCGGAGGCGGATTGACGGAAAAGGGTGTAAGGTTTCCCGGTTCTGGCGCGACTCACCGGCAGACATTGAAACAAAATGAAACAAATCCTCCCATTCCTGCTGGCGGTTGGCGCCCTGAGTTTATCCTGTTCACGCGCCGACCCACCGGCCCAAACCATCAAACCCGTCATGAATACCAACGAAATTAGCGCATCCACGCCAAGTCAGACTGAAATCGCCGATTTCGGCGGCGGGTGTTTCTGGTGCATGGAAGCCGTCTTTGAACGCCTGCCCGGCGTTGTTTCTGTGACCAGCGGCTTTGCCGGCGGCACCACGGAAAATCCGACCTACCAGCAGGTCTGCACCGAAACCACCGGCCACGCTGAAGTCACGGAGATCGAATTCGATCCCGCGAAAATCTCCTACGCCAGACTGTTGGAAGTCTTCTGGCAGGCGCACGACCCAACCACCTTGAACCGTCAGGGGGCGGATGTCGGCACCTCGTATCGCTCCATCATTTTGTATCGCGACAAGCAGCAGCAGCTCATCGCGGAGAAATCAAAATTGGAGGCGCAGAAAGATTTCCACAATCCGATCGTCACGGAAATCGCGCCGCTCAAGAAATTTTACAAGGCCGAGGATTATCACCAGGAATACTACGACAACAATTCCAGCGCGGGCTATTGCCGGGTGGTCATCGCGCCCAAGCTGGAAAAGTTGGAATCAAAAAAGGTGATTCAGGCCGAACCGCAGACGAAGAAATAGCGGGGCGACGGGTTATGGCCTGCTGTTGGCAACCGGTTGTTCATGATAGGGCATTCCGGCCCGATAGAGCGGTAGCAGCTGATTATTGATGTCCGCCAGGTGCAACTCGCCATTGGCGTTCGCCAGTCTGACCGCCGATTCTGCCGTGGTGACAGCTTCGGTGTATCTTCCTGCTTCTGCATATGCCGCCGCGAGTGTGCTGACCATGCCGGTTTGTTTGAAAGCCGTCAGATGACAAGCCTGCTCCGCATGTTGAATCGCCTCGGCACCGTTGCGTAGCGTCGCGTCCGCACTCGTGGCCAGAATCCACGCCAGATTGTTCCGCGATTCCGGCAGGTTGGGTTTGACCGCTAAAATTTTACGGAATTGATCTGCTGCCCGGCGCGAATCGCCGGTTTGATACAGGAGCCCAGCCAAATCCATCCGGATTTGAATGTCAGGTTTCGTGCTTAAGCATTGCGCCGTTTGTAGATGGAGAACGGCTTCCTGGTTTCTCCCTTGATGGGCTAATGCCTCTGCGAAGCGCCGATGTGCCATGGGGTCCCCCGGCTTAAGGTTAATTGCGGCCCAAAAGTGAGTCTCCGCCTCCTTAAAATTCCCATTCATGGCCAACGCCTGTCCAAGGTTTACGTGCGCACCGGCGTTATCCGCATCCGTCTGCACGGCGGTCAAAAAATGGGCGGTGGCTTCCGTGTAATTATTTCGTTTTGCCAAAATAACTCCCAGGTCGTTGTGGGCGACGGAAGCCGCCGGATTTTTTGCCAGAGTATCGCGTAACAAGATTTCCTCGGAAACGAACACTTGCGCACGTTGATGGGTCAAAATGGAAAATATCAGGATTAAAAAAATGCCGGCACCCCTGAGAATTTTAATGTTTGCGCCATAGGCGAGTGCGGCGGCCAGCACCACCGGCGCGATCAGCGGCAAGTATTCGAGGTGATCCGATACCTGCCACATCGTAAGGAATTGAGAATCGAAAAACCCGAGCGCGGGAAACAAAGTGACAATAAAACATCCCAATCCAAACAGAACATGCCGGCCCCAACCACGGCGAAACTTCCAGCAAATTGCAATACCAGTGAGCAAAAGCAGCGCTGGAAGAAACGATGCCATCGCAGTTGGGTCATGTTGCCATCGTGGGTAAACAACATTGAGATTGGCGGGCAGAAGCGCTTTGCCCAGATAAAACCATATCGCCCGGCCCGCGATGGCCAGTTTTTCCAAAAGGCTTTCAAACGGAAGGGTCGCCCCGACACGTGCCAGGGCCTGGTGTTTTTGAAACCAGACGGACATCATACCGAAGGCCAGCGACAAGATGAAGTAGGGACTGGTTTTCAGAATATCCTGCCGGGTGATTCGCCCGCGTTGCCAGAGCGCGCAACCCAGCAATACCACCGGCAGCATGACCGTTGACGTTTTGCTCAACAGCGCCAGCACAAAGGCGATCAGCGAAAAACCATACCACAGCGCGACCGGGGCTTGCCAACGAAGATTGATGGTTGGCTTATGGTTGATGGATTGCTGGGAAAGATTTTCGTAGCGGAGGTATAGCCAAAAGCTCAAAATGAAAAATGGCAGGGAAAGCGTGTTCTTGATCTCCGCAATGCGCGCGACAGAATTGACGCAGACGGGGTGAACCGCAAATAACGCCGCCGCCAGCCATGCGCCAGGAATTTTGAGTTGCGCCAGCAGACGCCATAACAAAACGGCGCTCAACGCGTGCAGCGCCATGTTTATGGCATGATAGCAACCGGGATGTTCGCCCCACGCCAGCCATTGCAGCCACAGGCCGAAGGTGGACAATGTGAAATCCGTTTGAAACCAGATATTCAGCGGACTGAGTTCCCCATTCGTCAGCGGATTGTCTTCATAGATCAGCCGGTGATCGTCCATCAAAAAGTTTCCCGGCAGGATCGGGTTATAGACAATCAACACGAGCACAAAAATGAAAAGCATGTCCAAACCGAGGCGGGCTGGGCTTTCTGCGACTTTGCTTGCCAGGACAATATGAGATTCAAACCAGCTTTTAAGAGTTATGAGCAAACTCGGCGAGTCATCCACGGATCTCGCGATAATTGTCTTGCTGCTTTTCACATGGTTTTCAAGCCGGAGACTATCGTGCGCATGACCTGCCCGACTACTGCCCTTTGGGGCAGTAGCCGGAAAATGTCGAAGAAATGCCACATGCTGCGCTTGAAGTTTGCTAAAGAGCTTCTGGCGCATCCCATCCAGTGTCTTGTTCGTGGAATATGCCGTTCGAAAACGGGACGGGATTAAAAGACAAAGATAGCGGTTCCCAAGGCTAATCGGACATGTTCAAGCCGCCAGGACCCCATCCGACGAGAAAGTATGGGCTGGAGACCGATAGACTGAGGTCGGAAGCAGAAAAGCCCGGAGCTTTCGCCCCGGGCTTTGGTAGCAGTCAATTTCCGATTAGGGGAGTTGGTGGGCCGGGGTCACCCCTACGCTCAGCGTGCAGGTCGGGCTGGCGGACACGGTGCTAACATTATAAGTGCCGTTAGCCGGGCAGCCGGGGATGTTGCTCGCCGAATTCAACTTGATGTAAGGCTTCACGTCGTCGAGGAGGACGACGGAGGTGCTGACTTTCTTGTTTTCCAACGCCCACTGGTTGATCGCCGCGTCAATCTGGCGGAGGTTGTTGATGCACGCATTGGCCTGTGAGGTGGCACGGGCCTTGACGAAGTTCGGAATCGCAATCGCGGCCAGCAAGCCGATGATGGCGACCACGATCATGATTTCGACCAGCGTGAAACCCGCATTACGGATGTTTTTCGTTGTTTTCATTTTTTATTGCTCTTTCTCTGTTTGTTGTGCGGTGTGAACTTCGCGACGGGCGGGTTATATGATGACACTTTGTTCACTTGAATTGCCCGTCGCAACCGCAATGGGTTCAGTCTAGCAGCCCCAGAGCCAGAACCTGCCAGCGCGTCATGCCCTTTGGGGAAGGTTGTGAAAACCGGGGCAAATCCATGCCCGGCGCAATATCCGCTGAAAAATCACTTCGGCAGCTGGCGCTTGAACAGGCCGGCTTCCTCGACCAGTCGGGTCAGTTCCGCCACCGATTGTACCAGCAGCTTTCGCGTCAAGTTTGTCCGGTGAAGCTTCACCGTGCGCTCGTTGATGCCAAGGTCCGCGGCGATCTGCTTGTTCATCCGGCCCAACACGACCTGTTCCAGCACCTCCAACTCGCGCGATGTCAACGCATCGAATCTCCCGCGTAATATCCCAAGGCGTCCACGTTTCGTCCGTTCCTGCACGTCTCGCTCCAAGGCCCGGCGGACGGCATCCACCAGTTTTTCCGCCGAACCAAGCTTGGTCAAAAAATCCTCCGCTCCGTGCCTCATCGCATTCACCGTCGTCGGAATATCCCCTTGTGCCGAAATGAAAACGACCGGCAGTGGATTGACGGATTTTGCGAGCGCCGTTTGCAGTTCCAGGCCGCCCAGCACGGGCATGTTTAAATCAGTCAGGACGCAGCCGGACATTTCTGGAGTGAGCTGTTCAAGAAATTTCTTGGCCGACTCAAACGACTGCACCGGAAAACCCGCCGCCCGCAGCAGCCACGACACGGACTTCAGGAACGACGGGTCATCGTCCACCACAAAAACCGTGCCTGATTGGGATGGTGAATTCATGAATCAACCGGCATTCGCCGGCAACGTAAATTTGAAAACGGCACCGCGCCCGGGGTTGTTTTCACCGTAGATTTTCCCGCCGTGCGCTTCAATGATTGTCTGTGAAATCGCGAGCCCCATTCCCATGCCATTCGATTTGGTGGTGAAGAATGGTTCAAACAGATGCTCCAGCTTGTCCGGTGGAATCCCGGAGCCACAATCTTTCACGGCCACTTGAACATTTCCATCTTTCAACCATTCGGCAATCACCACCAGTTCCCGTTCGGACTTTTTGACGCCGGTCATCGCATCCATGCCGTTCAAGATCAAATTCAACACCACCTGCTGCAGATGCACGCGGTCGCCGCGCGCCGTCGGCAACAACGCCGGCATTTGCAGGCTCAGCTTGACTGATCGCGCCTGTGCATCCGGCCGGGTCAGCGCGACGGTTTCTGTCAGCAGTTCGCCAAGGTTCAACGGTTTCAATTCAAGGTTGCGGCGTTTTAACAGCGATCTCATCCGGTCTATCACCTGACCGGCCCGCTCGACATCTTTGCGGATTTCCGCCGAGATGGCCCGGATCTCCTCCAAGTCGGGCTTTTCATTTTGCAGAAAAATGTCCGCAGCCTGGGCCTTTCGCAAGATGGCTCCCAGTGGCTGGTTCAGTTCATGCGCCAGGGTGGATGTCAGCTGCCCCATGGTCGAAACGCGGGAAACGTGCGCCAGTTCCGTCCGCTGATTCAGAATTTCCGCCTCGGCGCGGCGCCGCTTCCTCCGCTGCGCGAGCAGTTCGGTGATCGTGCCGGTTTGCGCCAGAAAGACCGCCAATAAAATCAAAAGCAGATCTCTGTGCTGGCCCCACAAGGTCTCCGGACGGTAGCGGATCACAACGTCGGGCGGTATGCGGCCCTCCAAGATGTGCCAATGCTGCAACGCCCGCCAATCCACCATCGGGGTTCCCTTCGTCGCCACCTCGACGGGCGGCATTTTCAAATCGGCACCATTGAGCACGCGGAGCGCCAGTCGCCCTGACCGCACGCCGAGGTCTTCAGAATCCACCACCGACCCGCCCACCGCACCAGTGCCAAGCACCCAACGCCCCAACACATAGACCGGCACACTGGCGGACGGTGCCAGCATCTCGGCGAGCTGCGCCATGTAAACGGTCTCACCGCTCACGTCGCGCAAAACCGTGCTCAATAAAACCACCGAGCCTTCCGGCAGCAACCGGGCAGCCCGCCGCATGTCCGCAATGGACCGGTTGGTCCAGTATTCAAATTGAACCCCAGCCAGTGCCTGTGATGCTTCGGCAATCCGGCCAAGCGTTGTGCGGTCCACGTCCGAGTTGCCTCCGATGACCACTACGCGACGCGTATCCGGTTGCAGGCGCATGATGAGCCCCAGAGTGCCCCGAAGATCAAACCGTTGCACAATCCCAGTAACCCTGAACTTGCTGATCGCCGGCGGCACGTCCATCTCGTTGACCGCCACAAAGACAACCGGCACGTTTGGAAATAATGCATTGGGCAGCTCTCCTGCGAGCACATAGTTCCGCGAAGGGAACGCCAGGATGAGATCAGGTTTCTGGCCGGCGTATTTTTTGCCCAGATAATCCCGAAATAGTTCAAAGTGCTCCTCGTCTGAAAAATGGCTGGCATCCAGATGCTCGGTAAAGAACTCAAGCCGGTTGGTGCTGAATCCCTGCATTTCCGCCCGCACGGCCTGTTCCAGGATGATGTTCCCCGGCGCGTCCCTGCCTTCGTTGAACAGCATCAAGATTCTTTTGGGACGTGAACTCTCCAAGCCGGTGGCCCCTTGCGCCAAGATTTCAAAATTACTGAAGAGGGCAAATGCGAAAACGGCAATGTGAACCTGTCGAGGCTGCCTGATGACCAGGACGAAAAAAAATTGTATGAGATTAAAGTATCGCACGGCCTATCGTCGTGGGTTCTGGGATGATACGATTCGGGTCATTCACCAAGGCATAGCCGAAATCTTCCGAAAAAGATAATAAAAAAACGGCGAACTGTTTCCAGTCCGCCGTTTTGAATTTTGACTTCGCGATTCTTGACGCCGCCCGGTGAATCCCGCAGCCTGCGCGGGTGCCAACCGAAAAAGCCCGGCTCTCTCCCCTGCCCTTGCTGGCGGTCGCGCTATTTTCCGGCATCGTGCTGTTTCATCTGGCGAACGCGCTCACCGGCCGCTCGTTTTTTCGCGCCTCGCATCTCGGCGCCGCGCTGGAGTATGCGCGCGGTCCGATCAATTTGTTCAGGCCGGTCATGGTGGGCTTCAACGCAAACGGCACGCCCGCCGCGCTGGAATTCCCAGTCTGGCAGGCGGTGGCGGGTCTCGCCTTCAAAGCCGCCCATTCCACCTGGTATGGCTGGGCAAATCTCGTCTCGCTGTTTTTTTTCGCCACGGGACTCTGGCCGCTGTTCCAGCTCGCGCGGCAATATGTCGGCGAGCGTGCGGCGTGGTGGAGCATGGTGTTCTTCCTCGCCCAGCCGCTCATCATCGTCATGGCCGGCGAAGCTGCCACCGACGGCTTCTGTCTCGTCGCCATGTTGTGGTTTCTCTTCTGTGCCGACCAAATGATCCGGACGAAAAAAATCTCCTGGTGGCTGCCGACAGCCTTCTTCGCGGCGTTGAGCGCGGTTACCAAACTTCCCTTCTTCATGACCGCCGGTTTGTGCAGCCTTTTTATTCTGCTCGGCAGCAGCGTCCGTTCGCCGCGCGCCTGGATTCTGCTCGGTAGTGCAGGCGGCGTGGCGGCGATCGTTTTTTCCGCCTGGTCGCACTACGCCGATGCTCTTTCCGCTCAGGCGCTGTATCCGTATCAGGAGTTGCGGTTGTCGCAAAACCCCAGCATGGTCTTCTGGTTTTTTGGCGACCTGCACTACCGCCTCAGCCCGGCCCATTGGTTCAAGGGCGGCTGGCGGTTCCTCCATGCGACCCTCGGCGCCCTGCCGATGTTCCTGCTGCTCGCGGCGGCGCTGCTGCGTCCGGGCAACCGCATGCCGAAAGCTTGGCTGCTCGCCACGTTGCCGACCACGTTGATCTTCACGCACCTCGTTCTCGAACATTGGCATTACTATCTGATGTGCTGTCCCGCGGTCGCGATGCTGTGCGGCGCGACGCTCGCGCGCTGGGAAAATTTTTGGACGCAGGAAATGCCGCGGCCGTGTCTGCGGACGGCCCTGGCGGGATTGATTTTAGTTTTTTCGGCCGTTGACGGCATCGTCGCCATGAAAGTTTCCCTGCTTTACGACCCGTTCAAAAAGAACCTCGCCACCGTCATTCACGAAAAAACGAAGCCGGCTGACAAGCTGATCGTTTTCGATCCGGACGATTGGGGCGGCGAAATCTTGTTCCGCTCGGATCGAAACGGCTTGTGCGTCTTCAGCCTGGAAAATCGGCCGGGCGTTTCCACGGCGAAAGGCCTCACCGAACTGCTCACCAACGAGGCGGACTTGAGCCGGCTAAAGGCTCTCGGCTATAACAAGCTCGTGCTGCTGGGCGAATCGCCCGTGCGCTTTGCCGTCGAAGCCGCGAATCCCAACAGCCAGAAGGTGCGCCGCCATTTTCCGGAAATGATTTCTTCGACCGTGGATACCTGGCCGGTGGTCTATCGCTCCGAAGACATGTTGATCAAAGACATTCCATGACGGAACGCCGAACACCGGTTCGGCAAGAGCGGTTTCAATCAAGTTGTAGCCGCAGTGTGAACCGCAACCCGAATCATTCCGCGAGGTTTTGGCCTGCGGCAGCCCTCTGCCGCTTTACGTCGCTCATCCTGCGGAGGAAAAGCGGTGGAGGGCTGCCGCAGGCCAGGATGCTGACGCGCTACTTGCTCAACCCAGGACAGCTTTTCGGCTACAGTTTTTGGATGCTGCTCTAAAATTCAACGCGCCGATTCGGAGAACGGCGCTCCATAAAAAAACCGGCGACTCTTGCGAATCGCCGGTTTGAATTGAAATCCCGCTTACAGGCCTTTGCTGATGATGTATTTCAACAGGTCGCCCACGCGGTTGGAATAACCCCATTCGTTGTCATACCAGCTCACGAGCTTGAAGAAGCGCTTGTTGAGTTCGATGCCGGAGCCGGCGTCGAAGATGGAGGACGATTTGCTGTGGATGAAATCGCTGCTCACCACTTCATCCGGCGTCCATTCCAAAATGCCTTTGAGATACGTCTCGCTGGCCTTCTTCATCGCGGCGGAGATCTCGGCGTAGCTGGTGTCCTTGACCGTCTTCACGGTGAGGTCCACCACGGAAACCGTCGGGGTCGGCACGCGGAACGCCATGCCGGTGAGCTTGCCTTTGACTTCCGGGCAGACCAGCGCCACGGCCTTGGCCGCGCCGGTGGTGGACGGAATGATGTTGATGGCCGCGCTGCGTCCACCTTTCCAGTCCTTCTTGCTCGGGCCGTCCACGGTCTTCTGCGTGGCGGTGTAGCTGTGGATGGTCGTCATCAAACCTTCCTCGATGCCGAATCCTTCCTTGAGCAAAACGTGGACGACCGGCGCGAGGCAGTTCGTGGTGCAGCTCGCGTTGGAAATGCAATGATGCTTCGCCGCGTCATACTTCTCGTGGTTGACGCCGATGACGACGGTGATGTCTTCATTCTTGGCCGGGGCGGAAATGATGACTTTCTTCGCGCCCGCCGTGATGTGGCCGTAAGCGGACTTGGGATTCGCCTTGTCGCAGTCGGTGAAGAGGCCGGTGGATTCGATGACCACGTCCACGCCCAACGCCTTCCACGGCAATTCCGCCGGGGTGCGGGCGCTGACCACGAGGACATCCTTGCCGTTGACGATCAACACATCGTCCTCGGTTTTGTCGGCGGAAGATTTCTTCGAGTCGACCGTGCCGGCAAAGCGGCCCTGGATGGAATCGTATTTGAGCAGGTAAGCGAGGTTGTCCGCGGGAACAATGTCCCCGACCGCGACGACTTCGACTTCCTTGCCGAGAAGGCCCTGTTCGGCGATCGCGCGGAACACCAAGCGACCGATGCGACCGAACCCGTTGATTGCGACTTTGACTGCCATAATTATTTGATTTCGATTTTTGTGGTGGAATAAATTTCCTCAAACCAATCTGGAAATTCTACCTGGGAACCACGCACCGTCAACGAAGAATTCCAGGACGCCATTGCGAAAACCCCGCCATTGGTTGCCCGATTCCGTCAAGGGGTCACCGGGCTTGCCCCGCCTTTTCCAGGGCCGGCCGGGTATCGGTGAACTCGGCGGAGGCTGCGTGCCGGCCGAGCAATTCCGCGAGGTTGTAGTGGGTGTAGCGCGTCTGGCTGGCGGGATGTTGCGAATCCGCATTGGCCACCCAGAAATCCAGCGTTTCAGGTTCGAACAGCACGGAATGAATGTTGGACGTCATGCACACCGGACGCGTCATCAGGTCGCGCGCCGAATTCTCATCGAAGGTTCCGTAACCCGCCTGGATGCGGCGGAGCAACTCCTTGAAGCGGTCGCCGCCGGAAATGGCGGCCACGTCCTTGATCGCTTCCGGAATCCGGGGATCCTTCTGGCCGGCCCAAAGGATTTCAAACTCCGTGGGGGTGGCGTGAACCGACACGGCCCGCCGCGTGTTGCCGTCGGAGATGACATAATAATACTCGCAGGTGCGCGGACTGCGACGCATGATTTCAAGCGCGTCATCAACGGTGTCCGCCTTTTCCATCACTTCGCGGACGAGCTCGGCCATGGGCTTGCCATCCCACCGGCCTTCACCGCGCCCGCCCATCTCGCCAATGGCCACATGCTCTTCGTTCAGGGCGGTCACGGAGCCGACAAACCCGGCGTAGCTGATGTTCACCCACGCATGTCCGTAGTCCGGCTGCGAGACAATCACCACGGCGTTCTGCTCCAATCCCTGGCCGCGGAAATAATCCAGGATGCGTCCATGATACAGCCGGCCCTCGCGCGTGGCGTCTCCATACATGGCGAAGCCGCTGCAATGAAAGAGTTCCGGGAACAGGTTGGCCATCCGGACCTCCTGCTGGGGAACACCGGCCGCCTGGGCGAGGGCATCCATTTCGCACAGGTAGCGCGGATCCATGTGCGGCAACAAACGCTGCTGGGCCTGTTCCATGTCGCCGAAGAACCAGGTTCCCATGGCCAGGGAGCCGCCGATGCCCAGTCCGAAAAGCACATTTCGCGTGTTGTTTCGGACGGGTTTCTTCAGCAACACGCCATGCTGATGCCCCATCTCCTCCGGCGTCCCCTTCACGAACAACACCCGCGTGCCATCAATGAGTTCAAGCCGCCCCTTCCCCTCGGTGGCCACCACGCGGCGTTCGCCGGTTGCCGGTCCAAGCGCGGGAATCTTTTCGCCCAGCAAAGCCACCCGTGCCGACAAGCAGTTCAGCAAGTGGGAGAGAGCAACGATTTGGACGTGGTCCTCCGGGCCGGGCCGGAACTCCCACTGCCCGGGAGGCGGTGCGGATTGATAACCCAGCGATTCAAAATCCACCTGCACGCACACGCCGCTGTCGTTGGTGTAACGGATGCGCTGCGGCCATAAGTCAGTGCTCCGCAGCCAGAGCTGAACCTGTCCGGGCGGCAGGTGGCGCGCGAGCCGGGAATGAGGACGCCGGGTCGCTGCGATGACATGGCACAGATTGGTGCCCACCGATTCATCCGGCAGCCGCGCCATTTGCAACACCATCGGGACACGCTTCAATTTCCACTCGCTGACCGGCAGCCGCAACGGTTTCATCCGGCTGTGATCAATGCTGTCGGGCTGCGAATTGAAGCGCGGAACGCCAGGCTGGCCGAGCAGGCAAAAATGTTTCGCGGCGTTGTAAACCCACAGTTCCTGCCCGTCACGTCCCAATTGGAACTCCAGTTGATCGATCCACACCTTCACATGCAGGCGGTCGGGTGGCTGGAATGACAGTTCAAACTCGCGTCCTTCGAGCCCGCTGCCGATCCCTTTGGCCTCGGTGATTTTGATGCGCGCCTCGACGGCGCGGTCGCCAGCACCGGCCGGGGGTTCAACGGCGTGGTGAATCTGAGTGAGACTGCCGACAAGCATTCCCTGTGGCGTCTCGCGACCATACCGCCACGCGCAGCCCGGCAGCAAACCGGTCAGCGCGATGACCAGAAGCAATAACGATGCGCGCCTCAGTATCACCATAACTCGCTGCTTAAATTTCCTACGAATCGCAAAAAATCAAAGGGAAAATTGCATGGCATTTTCTTGCACGGGATGAATTTGGGGGCATGTTCAAAACTTGGAGAGCCATGACGCATTGTGCGCAGGCTGTTGACCACACGGCTTTCCGCAGAGCTGGCTTATGAATCGCTGGGCGCAATTAACCATGGGTCTGTTGGGATTGTGGTCGCAGTGCGGCTGCCTCCACTTGCAGCAAGGGACTGAACGTCCCGCGCCACCCCCACTCCCGGCATCGTTGCGAGTTTCATTCCCGCGCCCGGATTATTCGACCGTGACGGTTCGGGAGGTTGAAGTCGAATCGTGCCGGGACTATCGCCGCATCCGGTTTGAACTGAGGGCGCCGGCACTGCCGCGTGGGACCAATGCCGTGGTCTTTGATTACTATCAGCTCCCGGCCAGGCGCAGCCCGGTGATCTTGATTCTGCCCATCGCCGGCGGAACCGACTATCGGGCCGAGGAAATCTTCGCGCGCCATTTTACGCGTCACGGTTTCGCCGCGATCATTGCTCACCGATGGAATATGCCTCGCGAATTCGACGCGGGGACTGTTGACCGGTGGCTGCGTGTATCGGTGGAGGAAAACCAGATGGCGCTGGACTGGGTTGAGAGCCGGCCGGAACTCGATGCTGGCAGGATCGGTTTGTTGGGCATCAGCATGGGCGGGATCCGCGGGGTGTTGTTGACCGCGCTTGACCCGCGCATCAAGGCTTCCGTGCTGGGACTGACCGGGGGTGATTTGCCGGCCATTCTGGCGCACAGCACGGATCGCGGCGTCACGGGGCGTCGCGAAGAAGCGCTCAAACGGACCGGGCGGACCCTCGATGAATTTGAGGCAATACTTCGAGAGTCCATCACGTGCGAGCCAAATGTCTTTGCCGCGCACCTGGATCCCCACCGGGTGTTGCTGGTTCTCGGCGTGTTCGACCATGTGGTTCCGTTCAAGCTGGGCTGGAAATTGCGCGAGCATCTGGGAAAGCCGGAGACGATGCTGCTACCGACGGGACATCTGACCGCCGTGCTGGCCATTCCCACGATACAAATGCAAAGCGTCAAGTTCTTCGAATCGCGGATGGGCATCGGCCACGCGCCAAGTGAGCCCAAAATCTTGCGTTCCCCACACGATGTCGGCCGGCAATGACGGTGCCCCGCGAATGCCGGCCCGTTCCAGCTGCTTTGGGTGGCACGAATGAACCGGCTCCAATCGAACGACCACAGGACTGATGCAAAGGCTGGTTTCAGAATCGGTTTCCGCATACGCACGACAACCTTTTGAGGTATATGCGGCAAATGGCTGCGCTCCGTGTTTCCAGGCCGGGACAAAACGATCAGTAGCCAATACCAAGAACCCCTTCGCACCGCCTTCGCGCCGACGTATCAGCCGTGCCCGCGGACGGCATCAAAGAATTTCCGGAAAACTGTTGGTTGACGGCGCGGCCGGCAGCGCATGGGTTGAAATGGCCGGCGCGTCCGGCACGCTGATGGCGTTGGTGAAATTCAAAACCGTCAATTGATTGGTGCTGTCCAGGACGATCTCCGGTTTGTCCTTGTAGTTTTTGATCTTGCCGCTGATCTCGATGGATTTTCCTTTCAGCGCATTCGCATCGCCGTAATAGCTGCTCTTGCCGTGGATGATCACGATGGCAAACGGCGAATTCGGAAATGGCTGGTCGAGATTCAAAAAAGTCACGCTGGGCCGGATGGTGACCTGCACGACCTTGCCGGTCACAATCATGGTTTGGTCGTAATAATTGGTCGCATCCAGCGTCCCGATTTTCATTGGTGCTGCGCTTTCGGTTTTCGATGCCGCCGGCGAGTTGGTATCAGCCGCGGACGCATTGATGACAAATATCAGGGCGGCAAGAATCGGGAAAAACATTCTCATGCAAACATGGGACGTTATTTGCCGCGCTTCGGCAACAAAAAATACCAGGCCCCTGGCGAATAGGGCGCATGCCTGAGACTGCCACCGCCCTTGCTGGCCTTACGGAGCGCCGATCTCCGATCCGGCGTGTTTCCGCGCCAAATTCAATGCCGGCCGGGTCAGAGACCGGCGCTCCAGGGACCGTGTCAATATGCGCCCTGGCGAATAAGCGGCTTAAATGCCGCAGACCCGCCGGTAAAGCGCTTCGTAACGCGGCACGATGACTTCAGCGGAGAAGTACTCACGGACGCGTTGCTGGGCAGCGCGGCCAAATTCAGAACGTCGCGCCGGATCATCGATCAGATTCTCCACCGCCCGCGCGAGAATCATCGGGTCTTCCGACGCAACCAAGGTTCCCGTCACGTTGTCCGCGATCACTTCAGGAATGCCGCCGACGCTCCGGGCGACGCTCGGACACGCAAACGTCATCGCTTCCAGGATGCTCAGACAAAAACTTTCCGATTCCGACGTGAACAAACCGAGATCGGCGGCTTGCAGATAATCTTCGATGTCATTGATCTTCTCCCGGACAATCACTCGATCCTCGAGTCCCAGCCGCCGGACATCGCTGATGAACGGCTCGAAGTCGCCGCCGGCGAGAATCACGAGCTTGAATGAATCACGCCGCCGGATGCGCGCCACCGTCTCCAGCAACAGATCAATCCGTTTCACCGGACGCAAATTGGAGGAGTGGATGATCACCGCTTCATCTTTGACTCCCAGTTCGCGCCGCACCTCATCGCGGGTGCGTTTGGGTGGACGCGGCGAAAAGAAATTGTGGATGACTTCCATCGGATCATTGAACGCGAGCACCTGCTGGGTTTCCGATTTCAAAAACGCGGACACCGTGGTCACCGCATCTGAGCAACTGAGCGCATGGTGAATGGCGGGCCGGTAGCCGGGATCCTGGCCGAGCAACGTGGTGTCCGTGCCATGCAACGTGGTGACCACACACGGCTGTTGTTCCGGCGGCAGCATTGCCCGCGCGAGGATGGCCGCCGTGGCGTGCGGCACGGCGTAGTGGACGTGGAGCACGTCGAGGCCGTGGTCGCGGCTGACTTCGGCCATCCGCACCGACAGCGGCAGCGTATAATCGGGATACTTGAAAAGTTGATATTCGTTGATCACCACTGGATGGAAATGAATTCCCGGAACATCCACCGGCAGGCGAAACGGCCGCTCGTAACTGATGAAATGGACTTCATGCCCGCGCAACGCCAGTTCCTCGCCGAGGTTCGTGGCCAGGATGCCGCTCCCGCCGACGGTCGGATAGCAGGTGATGCCGATTTTCAGCGGGCGAAGATTGGCCATATCAAAAACGTCGCGCACTGCGATTCAGCTGCGGCAGCGAATCCAGCACAAGAGGATCATTTGGAAACAACGCGATCGCGTGGCCGATTCCGGCACGCAATCCATTCAGGCGCGCGCGCGCAAGCTGCAGTTCGATATAATTGCGCGCACTCACTTGGGACACGTGCGCGTTCATCGCGGAAGTCCAGGCAGCAAGGATTTCCGGCGCAGAGATGTCAATCAGCACGGGCGTGATATCCTGCGGCTCGGCTTCGGGTGTGACAGCGTAATAAAACAATTGATCAATCGCGTGCGGTGCAGATTTGCGCAATTCCTTCAAGCCGCCGTAACGTGCGAGGCGCGCGGCGTCGCGCACCATCCGTCCCAGCTTCGCGTGGTCGGGGTGCTGGTTTTCAACCAGACTCGGCACCAGCACGATGCCCGGTTGCACGCGGCGAAGGATGCCAGCCAGCTGGATGGCGTGTGCGGCCCGCACTTCAAGGTGCGAATCGCCGTCGAGTCCGATGAATTCAACCGTTGCGCCAAGCAGAGCGGCAGCTTTTTTCGCTTCCGCGGTCCGTTGCTTGGGGGTGCCATGAGTTCCCGCCTCGCCGCGCGAGCAGATGACAAAATGAACCTTGCGACCGGCGCGGGCTTCCTTGGCAATCACGCCGCCACAGGCGAATTCAAGGTCATCGGGATGCGCACCAAAGGCGAGCAGCGGCGCGAGCGCCCCCTCACCCCGTCCCTCTCCCCCAATGGGGGAGAGGGTGTCCGAAGGACGGGTGAGGGGGCGCTTCATTTCACGAGATTTCGGTGTAGGCTTCATCGGATCGGTCTATGGTATCACGGCATACAAAAGTGATTTCCGGCGCATCTTCCCGCCGAAGATAGGCTTGTTCCCCTGCCCCGGCAACGTAATGCGTGCAATGCACGACTGATTGCATCCAGCGCAACCGGGTGTCGCGCGCCGGACTGATCTGCTCCTTGGTGAACGCATTCAACGGCAGTGTCACGAAAGAATTTCCGCCTTCGTGGAGCTTGAACTCTCCGTCTGTGAATCTGGCGCGGACAATTTCGCCTTCGTATGGAACATCCGCGAAAAATTCCGAAACATCGCACGCCGTGCGCCGGACATCCGGGTCACTGGAGCGCACCACGCGGATGCCTTCGAGCAAACCCAGGTGACGATACATCTCCAGACAAAAGTCCGCCACGCTGACGGCGGAAACCTGTTTGAAAATTTCAATCGGCGGGCGGGCGAGATAGTTCGGCAATTGCAAAATGGTTTTGCCCTGCCAGTCGGCCGCAATCCGTTTGAGATGGAGCGGAGAAAATTTCCGCTGAACTTTGTTTTCGACGGTAAAGTTGAGCACTGCCGGCTCGTTGGTCTGGCGATGACGCAGGGTGGTTCGCGTTTCGCGCGGGTCATGATCGCTGTCGTGATAGAAGAAAACAATCGCGCCGCCGATCTCTTTTTGCAGGCGGCGTGCGGTCTGAATTTTGGCGACGAGAAACCGTTTCGGGAAAAACCCGCAGGGTTGCTGACCGAAGCAGATGACGGGCGCTGCGCTCATATTGTATCTGGTTGTGTTTTGGCTTTGTCGCCGAATATCACTTGCAGAATAACACTGAAGATGACGCAAGCGGCGACACCAATGGGATTGAGCCAGAGATATCCGATTTCGTGGCTCGGATACGCTTTCCCAAGAAAGAACAGGGCCAGAATGAGAATTTGCGCCGCCAGCGCCGCATAAAACACCGCCCCGCCTCCCACCCATTTCAGAAAAAATGCCACCACAAACACGCCGAGGAGCGCCGGATAAAAAATGGAGGCCACGATGTTCAGTCCTTCGATGAGATTTTCGGCGGAACTCACGAAGAGCGCAAAACCAATCGCGAAGATTCCCCAAAGGGCAGTGAACCATTTGGCGTTGCGCACGTTTCGGGCCTCGTCATGGGCGGCCAGCGGGCGGAAATGCCGCCACAGATCAATCGTGCTCGTCGTGCCAAGCGCGTTCAGTTCGCCGGCCTTGGAGGAAAGGGCAGAGGCGAACATCACTGCGATCAGCAAGCCGATCACGCCATGCGGAAGTTGCGTCAGGATGAAAGTAATGAAGACATAATCCGAATCCTTGATCTGCGCGTTGGGATCCACCGCTTTCAATGTGTCACGCGCTTCCTGGCGCACGGCGTCCGCCGCCGCTTGGGCCCCGGCCATCGCACGACGCGCGGCGGTTTCCTCGGCGGCGTTTCCATGATCGCGGGCGGCCACCCACGCGCGAATCTTCTCCTGCTGGCTGGTATGCAGCACGGCATATTTTTCCTCGATAACTTTCAGTGGCGCGCCTTGCGGCCCGTCCACATGGCGCCGCCATTCGGTTTGATTGAAGAACACCGGCGTGTCCGGCTGGAATTGATAGAAGACAAACAGCAGTGCTCCCAGCATGACGATGAAGAACTGCATCGGGATTTTGAACACGGCGTTAAACATCAAACCCAGCCGGCCTTCGCGCAACGCCGCGCCGCCGATGTAACGTTGCACCTGCGACTGGTCGGTGCCGAAATAGGAGAGCGACAAAAACAGTCCGCCCAGCACCCCGCTCCAAAAGGTGTAACGCCGTTTCAAGTCCGGCGTGAAGTCCACCGCCTGCAATTTCCCCATCGCCCCGGCGATATGCAGCGCGTCGGCGGGCAGTTTCGTCAGCAACACTACAAACGCGGTAATCATGCCGCCGAAGATGACGGCCATCTGCAATTTCTGGGTGAGGTTCACCGCGGCGCTTCCGCCGGTGACGGTGTAAATGATCACGAGGATCCCGGTGAAAATGATGGTGAGATCGAGCCGCCAGCCCAGCACGGTCGAAAGGATGATGGCCGGCGCGTAAATCGTGATGCCCGCCTGCAAGCCGCGTTGCAAAAGAAAAATGGAAGCGCCGAATAGCCGCGCCCTGGCGTCGAAGCGTTTTCCCAGATACTCATAGGCCGTGTAAACTCCGAGTTTGCGATAAATCGGCAGGAACGCCACGCAGACAATGATCAACGCGAGCGGCAGACCGAAATAATTCTGGATGAATGCGATTCCGCTTTCATAGGCCTGGCCGGGCAGCGAGAGATACGTGATGGTGCTCGCCTGGGTGGCCATGACGGACAGCCCGATCGTCAGCCAGCCGGTGTTGCGATTGCCCTTGAGATACGTGTTGAGATTATCGGTGTGCCGCGTGCGCCACGTGCCATAGGCGGCGATGCCCACCATGGTCACGAGCAACACAATCCAGTCGAGCGGGTTCATCTTGGAATGACTTGGACTGAAGCTGCCCCCTCGCCCGTCAAAGGGGAGAGGGCCGGGGTGAGGGGTGGAAACGGGAGTGGATTCACCGATGCAAGTCGAGTATCAAACGAACCTTCCCACCCCGCAATCCCTCTCCCCTCCGAGGGGCGAGGGAGGTCGGTCAATGCAAGTTCGCGGATCATGTGAAGTAGCGTGAAAACACCGAGAGAAAAACAACGACCAGCACGAAACAGGCAAAGACGAACAGGTAAACCCCGCGCCACGTGCGGAAGCCCGGCACGCCGGGTGATTTGTCGTCGGTGGCTGGATCGGTTGGCGAGGGTTTCATCCTTTTAGAAACTCAAAATTGAGCGACGCACCTTAACACGCGCTGAGCGCGGCGTTCACGCCGCTTCGGCGCACGAAATGAAAGTGGGCTGGACATTTCTTGCGTCACTCTGCCATGGAAGATGAAGCGGGCTAAAGCCCGCGATCCTTCGCTAAATTGAAAACGTCTCGATAAGTTCATTTGCCGAGGGAAATTAAATTTGCAAACAAGCGGTAAGCCCCCGGCACGCCGGCCGGCAGTTCGCGGAAAAACACGAGGCCGGTGTAAACAAAATACCCTTTGCCATATTGCGCGACGAGCAGTCCGCCTTTGAGCGGCGATTCACCGGGATCGTTGCATGCGAGAATCGGTGTGAAGTGTTCATCCCACTGGTTCGGGAAATAAATGCCGCGCTCCTGCACCCAGCCGTCAAAATCCGCCTGTGTGATTTTATTCGGCGTGTTCAGCACCGGATGGTCCGGTGCCAGAAACGTCATCTCCGCGTTTTCATCCGTCACCCGGTCCCCCGATAGCTTCAGACTGTAGGGCGCAAGCTGATCGGGCTTCAAATCGTTGCCGGGCCGGTTGTATTGTTCGATGAGCGTGCCGCCGGAGGCAACATAATCGAAGAGCGCGGGCATTCGGGATGCAAGATCCTTGCGGACATTGAACGCCCGCACGCCAATGACCACCGCGTCGAAATCTTTCAACCGGTTCGTCGTCAAATACTCAGTCTCAAGCAGCGTCACCTCGCAGCCCATCTGTTTGATGGCATCCGCCACCGTGTCACCCGCACCAGCGATGTAACCGACGCGTTTTCCACGGACCGCCAGATCGAGACTGACGGCTTTCAGGCTCGCGAGCGGTTGCAGCAATTGCCGCGGAATATGTGGATAAGAAATCTCGTCGCGCTGGTTGCGGTAGCGGACGCCGCCGATTTCCGCGCTGGCGATGATCTTCGCCGTGGCGGCCTGCGGCGGCGCGGTGATCATGAAGACGAATTGTTTCCGTTCGCCGACCGCTTTCAGATCGAATCCCTGTTTCGCCGGCGAGAGGGTCCAGCCAACGGGCGCTTCCAGCTGCAACGTTCCGGCAGAATTGGCGCGCGCGGCGACGATCGCAACTTCGACCGAATGTGATTTGCCGGGAGAAAAAACTTCCACGTCAGAAGCGAACTGAAGCGAGACCGGCGGAATCACGTCCAACTTGTGGCGAATTTCGGTTCCCGCAGCATTCGTGGCGACCTGCACCGGCTCGTCCGGAATCACGAGCGACTGACTACCGACTTCAAAAACCTGCTCGATGGGAAATGCGGGCGCATTTTCCGGCGTGCCAATCAGCGTAGGATCATCCACACGAAACATTCCGGGCGTGCCTTCTTCACGCAGCCAATATGGCTGACTCAACGGCGTGGTGACCGGCAGCGTTACGGTCTCGGTCCGGCTGGAAGGCTGATCGGCTGTGAGATTGATCGCCGCAGTGGACGTGATTTCCTCTTTGAGCGCGGGATGCCGCGTTCCGATCCAGCGGACGGGAATGCTGGAATGGACAACCACCAAATGGTGCAATTCCATGGGTTCACCCGGCACGACTTCGGCCTGCGCCATCGCGGTTTCAATCTTGAGACCGAGGCAGGCTTGTAAGATGCGATCGAGTTGCGTGCGCTTTTCGCCAACAATCAGATCGTTCGCCGGCAAGGTCGCCAGCTGGCTTCGCAATTTCAGCAAGGCCGGCACACTGGCGGCGGCGTCCTGCGGCTTGAATTGAGTGATGATTCCATCAATCTGCTTTTCGATCTCTGCGCCGCCGGGCAAGCGGTTCCAAGTGGTGTCAACGCCATCCATGATATCGTTGGTCGCGGAAGTGCCGTCGAGGAGTTGAAACGGTTCAGACCTCGGTTTGCCAACGCCGCCGGAACTTCGATAAGCACCGAAGCCCTGAGTCTTGTGCATGGAACGACTCTGCCCGGCGATGTCCGAGAACGCTTCTCCGGTCACCGGATCGTTGCCGCCGATTTCAATCCGCACCAGATTGGTGCCACTGGCTTTGTTCTGTTGAAAACTGGATACATTCCAAAAAATGCGTCTGGCTTGCCACGGTGACAACCCTTGTTCAGGAAATGCTTTCGGATCACCCGCCAGTTTGAAGGCTTCAAGCGCGAGCACCGCCGACGCCGTGTGATGCCCGTGCGTGCCGCCTGGCACCGGAGAAAAGCGGGTGACGATTACGTCGGGCCGGAATTCACGGATGATCCGCACCATGTCTGACAATACTTCCTGCTTGTCCCACACATTCAGCGTCTCGCGATAGTCCTTGGAAAAACCGAAGTCAACGGCGCGGGAAAAAAACTGCCGGCCACCATCGATCCGCCGGGCCGCCAGCAATTCCTGCGTGCGGGCGACGCCTAATTTCTCGCTGAATTCCGGCCCAAGGCTGTTTTGCCCGCCGTCACCGCGCGTCAGTGAAAGGTAGGCGGTGCGATAATCCCGTCCGCGCGCGAGATACGCGATCAGTTCCGTGTTCTCGTCGTCAGGATGCGCCGCGACGTAAAGCACGCTGCCCAGCTCGCGAAAACTTTTCAGTTCCTGGAGAATCGCAGCGGAAGAAACGGGTTCGGCGGCGATTGCCGGAATGGCAAACACCGCCGCGACGATGGCGAGCGAGACTGCGAGCCTCGAGACGGAAGCAAGTGGCGTCATCACTTCAGGCTCGCAATGAGATCTTCGTTCATCTTCACGTAGCCGGTGTCCTTGGCTTTGACTGCGAGTTCGGTGGAAAGCTTCGCGGCCGCGATGGCGCCCTCCTTGTCGCCCAGCTTGGCCAGGATCTTCGCTTTCAGATACTCGATATAATGTGCGTCGCGCTGGGCGATGGCGGCATTCACCCATTTTTTTGCCTGCTCCAAATCCTGTCCGTGATCGTAGTAAAACATGGCGGCCTGGTAGTAAGGCTTCTGTCCGCCTTCCGCCGCCATCACCGCTTCAATCTGCGGCACCAGCTTGCTGGTCAAATCAAGCTGCACTTTGATCGGCACGACGGTTTTGTCCCAGAGCAGGTTCAACACCGCTGATTCATCGCGCAGATGATTGAACTCGATGGTGAATGTCTCGATGGACGTGTCCGACAAGTTCACGGGCTTGGTTTTAAACCGGACGACATCGTCTTTCTCGTCATAGGCGGTGCCGGATTTCCCCACACCCTTGTTGAGGATGATGGTCCACTCGTCTTCACCCGGAATCGTGTAGAGCGCGTAGGAACCGGCGGCGACTTCGGTGCCATTCAGTTTCACCGGCGTGCTAAAGGTGATCTTGGTGGCGGCATTGGCTCCGGTGCGCCAGACCTGGCCGAACGGAACCAGGCTGCCAAAAATCTGGCGGTCCTTCATGCTGGGGCGGGAGTAAACAATTTCAATGTCCGTCAGCCCGACACGTTGTTTCAAAGTGCAGGCCGGACTGGGCGACGGAAAATCAACCTTCGGTGCCTGGGCGAACACCGCCAGTCCGCAGACGCAGATCAATGAGCAGAGGAATAGTTTTGATTTCATAGATGGATTCGAGTTTGAATGGTCGCAAGTTTTAACAAGTTATTTCACACCGGTAAACGCCACGGAATACTGGGTGTCTTCCCACATCAATTTGATCAACCCGCCGCCGGCCGGATTTTTGCCGACCGACATGGTGAACTGATCCACCGGCTTCTCCAGCGCGTCTTTCTTCAGGTCAACCCGCGCCAGATCCTGCTTTTCGTCATACGCACCCGGGCCCACGCCCCATTGTCCGACCTGCTTGTTGATGATCAGCTTGGCCGAACCGTCTTCCGCCGGCAGCGTGAACAGCGTGTAAGCGCCGGCCGGAACCGTCGTCCCACCGATCTCGATGGACTTTTGCGTGACGAGCAGCGTGGCTTCGTCGGCACCGGTGCGCCAGACTTTGCCGTAGGGCACCAGGCCGCCCCAGATTTTCCGGGCCTCACCGCTTTTGGGGTCCTTGGTATAGGGACGGCCATAGACCAGGGTGACGCGGCCGCCATCAATGACGGCGCTGACGGTTTCATGGGGACTGACCCGTTTTTGCTGGGCCATCAATGGCAGGGCGCAGACAAGCAAGGCGGCGACAACCAGGAGGGATTTGATTTTATTCATAATGTTGAGGGGTTTGGGTGAAATGCTTCAGACGTTTTACTGGGAGTGAAGGTAACAAGCCATCCTTTTGTGCTGGGATTATGCCGTTGACGGAAGATTCCCTCTCCATAAACCGCGTAGCAGCCGACGTGAGGAGGCTCCATTTGAACGCCGTCGAGTTGGAGCCTCCTCACGTCGGCTGCTACTGTTCAGGGGCATCCATCGCGGCTTTTCGCGGGCCATGGAATCTCTCCCGATGCGCGAACTGCATGCAACACGGTCATGCACAATCTGATCTTGAACCATGCACCTGTAGACCAGATGGGAACGATTTAATTCAAACTAAACCAAACCATGCCGTTGAACCTTGAAACACCAGTTGAAACCACGAAACACACGAAAGCGAAGACCGACAAGGTGGTTGAGGTTCCGGCCCCGACCGCACTAGACGGTGCGCACGCATGGGAAACTGACCAATGCGAAGACCAACCGCCAGCGCGGCTGTTTTAAGTTCGTGTGATTCGTGTCTTTCGTGGTTTAAAAGAATTCTTCCGGCAAAACGTTGGAAACGCGGAGATTCCCCTGCCCGTCTCATTCATTCCGCGCCGACAAATATCGTTCCGCGTCAATCGCCGCCGCGCAACCCGCCCCCGCCGCCGTGATGGCCTGCCGGTAAACGTGGTCCGCACAGTCGCCCGCCACAAACACGCCGGACACGTTTGTCATCGTGCCTTCCTTGGGAACGATGAAGCCGTTCGCATCGGTTTCAATCTGGCCCTTGAAGATGTCCGTGTTCGGCCCGTGCCCGATGGCGATGAACACGCCCGCACACGGCAGGACGGATTCCGCCCCGGTCTTGAGATTCTTCAATTTCACACCTGTGACCTTGTCCTGGTTTACATCGAGAATTTCCGTCACGGCCGAATCCCAAACCGGCTGGATTTTGGTGTGCGCATGAACCCGTTCCTGCATGATCTTGGAAGCCCGCAAAGAATCGCGGCGATGCACCAGATGCACCACCGAACCGAACCGCGTCAAATACAGCGCCTCTTCGCAGGCGGAATCCCCGCCGCCCACGACGACGAGCGGCTGATTGCGGAACACAGGCAATGCGCCGTCGCAGGTGGCGCAATAGGTCACACCCTTGGTCTCCAACAAATCTTCGCCGGGCACATCAAGGTGTTTGTGGCTCGCGCCCGTGGCGATGATGACGGTTTCGGCTTCAACTTTTTCACCATCCACAGTGAGCACGAAAGGTTCCTTGGAAAAATCCACAGCCTCCACCAAGCCAAAACTGGCGCGCGCGCCGAAGCGCTCGGCCTGCTTCTGCATCCGGGTCATGAGTTCGTAGCCATCCACGCCTTCGGGAAAGCCGGGAAAGTTTTCGACGATGCTGGTGGTGGTGAGCAGGCCGCCGGGCTGTTTGCCGGTCAGCACGAGCGGGGCGAGTTGTGCGCGCGCCGTGTAAAGCGCCGCCGTCCAACCCGCGCAACCCGATCCGATGATGACAACTTTTTCCATAAAGGACGCGCAAGGTAGTGGGCTGAAGCCAAACTTGCAAGCGTGTGCATTTCCGGCTGCCGTCACCCGATCCGGACAAACAAACCGCCGGAATCATGGCTCACACAAACTTCAGACGCTGTATCCCAATTCCCGCCATTTTTGGAGTTTGTATATCAACGCGCGGCGGCTGATGCCGAGCACGCGGGCAGTCTCCGTCCGATTGGAGTCGTGCTGACGCAGGGCCTGCATGATGGCCTGGCGCTCGATCTCATCCAATCGTTCCCGATCACCCGTCTCCGGCACGCCGGAGGGTTGCGCCGAGGCGCGCACGCGCGTCGGCAGATGTTCCGGCAAAATAAGCTCGCTGCGGGAAAGCAGGACGGCCCGCTCCATGGCATTTCGCAACTCGCGGACGTTCCCCGGCCACGGATAATTTTCCAGGCAGGCCCCCGCTGATTCGGAAAAACGCGCCCGATCCTTGGTAAATTCCTCGATGAACCGCCCGGCCAGCGGCAAAATGTCTTCCCGCCGCTCCCGCAGCGGCGGAATGTTCAGTTCGACCACGCTCAGGCGGTAAAACAGATCTTCCCGAAAACGCCCGGCTTTGACTTCATCTTCCAGATTGCGGTTGCTGGCGGCCAGGATGCGCGCATCCGTCCGGATTTCACGGTTGGACCCGACGCGCTGGAAACGTCCGTCCTGGGTCACGCGCAATAATTTGGCCTGCAACGCCGGGGACATCTCGGCGATTTCGTCCAGGAAAATCGTGCCGTGATCCGCCTCTTCAAAACGCCCGATGCGTTGCGCGTGCGCGCCGGTGAACGAGCCTTTCTCATGGCCGAACAGTTCGCTTTCCAACAGCGCCTCGGGAATGGCCGCGCAATTGATTTTGATCATCCGTCCGGCGGCACGCACACTCCAGGCATGCATCACGTCCGCCAGAATTTCCTTGCCCACCCCGCTTTCGCCAGTGATGAGCACACGCGTCTCGGACGGGGCGATGAGTGACGCGTCGCGAAACACGGCCTGCATCAGCGGACTCCGGGCGATGACCGATTCCGGCAATCGTTTTTCTTCGTAGTGCAGCGGCGCGTGCTGGGACATCCCGACGGCTTGCCGGACGGAAGCCAGCAATTCATCCAGATCAATCGGCTTGGAGAGATAATTGACCGCCCCATCGCGCATGGCGGCGACGGCGTCGCGCACATCCGTAAAGGCCGTAACCAGCAACACCGGCAGGGTCGCGTGCTCCTGGCGGGCGAGCCGGAGCGTTTCCAATCCCGTCAGTCCGGGCATGCGCACATCGGAAACCATCATGTGAAATGTTCCAGTGCGGAGGGTGGACAGGGCCTGCTGGCCGGAATCCACCACCACCGTGTCAAAGCCCTGGCTGCGCAAAAAGGAATTCAGCAGGCTGCGTTGCCCCGCGTCGTCGTCCACAATCAGGATGCGCGGCGTTTCGGCGTGAGGTTTGCGGGTTTCGGGCGGCACGCTCACAAGGTAGCCGAATCAGACGGCGAGTTTCAAGTGGGTGATGCGGAACAAGGCGCCTTTGGGCTCGTTGGGAAGGTATTCAATCTCCCAGCCGTGCGCCTGAACGATGTGCAAAACAACGGCCAGGCCCAGGCCGGTCCCCTTTTGGTGGGTGGTAAAATAGGGTTTGAAAATTTCCCCGCGATTTTCCGGCGGCACGCCGGGCCCGTCGTCACTGATTTCCAGGCACGCCTCGGACGCGCTGGTGCGTCGCGAGAGAAATTGAATCCGGCCGCTCCCGCCCACGGCCTGAAAGGCGTTGAGCAACAGGTTGAACAAGGCCTGCCGCAGCAGTTGCTCGTCGGCTTCGATGGTAAGCGGCTCGCCTTGGATCGCCACCTCGATTTTCTTTTCCTCGAGGTCAAAGCTCAGCGCGCGGATGACTTCGCTCACAGCGGCATTGAGCGCGAGACTGGAACGCCGGATCGCGCGCGGGCGCGAGTAGTTGATGAATTCGTTCAATTGCACCGTGACCTTGTCCGCCTGATCCATGATGGCGCGGGATTGTTCGCGGACCTCCGCCGGCGCGTCGTTCTGTTTGGAGATCATCTGCGCCATGCCCCGGATGATGTTGAGGGGATTGCGCGTTTCGTGCGCCAGGCCCGCGACGGCGAGGTTCATTTCCTTGAGATGCGTATTCAATTCGCTGGCGCGAATGAGGCGGATCTGAAGTTCCGAGGTCTTGGAGATGTTGCGCCACGCCAGCCCGACGCCGATGACGGAAAGCCCGGCAAAAAAGATGATCACGCAGCGCAACAACAGATCATGCGCGCAAAAGACCTGGAAGTGCTCCGTGGACATGACCAGCACCAGACCGTGCAACTCGCGTTTGGCAACCAGCGCCTTGTATTCGGTTTCACCCATCGAGCGCAGCCAGGGCGGACGGCGCGAACCGCGCGATCGGTTTTCGGAATCGGGCAGCAGCGGTGGCGGCCCCAAATTGCCGGCCGCATTGTTGGTGTCCGGTGAGTAAGGCAAATTGGTTGCATCCGGGGGTTCGGGGCGGGGAAAATTTCGTTCGCCGCCGCGCATGGCATTGGTCAGATTGCGGAAGGAAGGGAGGACGACGGTGGGATTGTTGGTCACACCTTCGGCCACGCTCACGCCCTCGACGGGATTCACGAAGGTCACGCTGCCCGCGCCCCAGTGCTCGCCTTCCTGTGTGAATGCCTTTTGATCAAAATTGGTTGCGCCGACGGAGACAACCGGGTCCCCGGCGGTGTTCAGCAACATGACCGAAATCAGTTCGCTGGTTTTGACCAGTTCGTTGGTGCGGACGTTGACGAGCAAGTTCAGCACCGGTTCGAGGCGGTCCTGCACAACCGCGCCACGAAAGCGCAACGCCCGGATGACCGCGCTCAGCGTGTTGGCGATCTCTTTGGAACGATTCCGCAAATCCGTCTTGGCCACCTCGCGGACCCGGAGGTGTTCCTCGACCTGCCACGCGACGACGAAAATCCAGACCCCCAGCAGCAGGCCGTAGATCAAAGGGCTATTTTGCCGGGGTTGCATCACGCATTCAGTTACGCATCGGATGGTGAAAAAGGCAATTCGTCTTACGGTGTTTGCTTCACCGGCAGGCGATCCAGATAACGATTCAGCTCCTGCTCGGAAATTGAATTGGTGATCATCGGCGACTGGTCGATTTCGTGCGTGGCCATCGCGGCGAGCTGGGAGGGCAGGTTGACGATGTGCGGCGTCAGAAAAATCAACAGCTCGCCTTTCTGGTTCGACTTGGCCGTAAATTTGAACAGCTGGCCGAGCACCGGGATGTCACCCAAAAGCGGAATCTTGCTTTCATTGGAGGATTTTTGATTGGAGATAAGGCCGCCGATGACCACCGGCTGGCCGTCAGGCGTCACGACCACGGTGTTGGCGGATCGCTTGTTGAGATTGGGTGCGAACACGGCGGACGAAATGATGCTGCCACCTTGAATCACCTGGCCGGGCGTCGAAGTGTCAATGGAGGTGATCTGCGGCTCGAGGATCATTTGCACCAGGCTGTTCGCGCCGATAAACGGGGTGACGTCCAGTTGGATGCCGACATTCTGGTAGCTTCCATTGATGATCGGAACCGTGGTGGCGCTGTTGCCGACCGAAGTCAAGCTGACACTGTTGGGCAGGTAAATGCTCTGGCCGACGACAATCTCCGCCATCTGGCCGTCACGCGCGAGAATGGACGGACGTGACAGGATCTCCGCCTTGCCGGCGGTGGCGAGCGCCTGGATGGTCGCGGTGAAGTCATTGCCCATGACTTGATAAATACCACCACTCCCGGTCGCCCCCGTCAGCGACTGGGGCAGACCGAAGTCGTGAGTCACATTCACGCTCTGATTGACCGGGGTCACGGCTCCGGTGGAAAGATTGGTGGTATAGCCAATGAGCTTCGAAAAATTGTCGTTGAGGCCAGTGTAGCTGCCTTGAACCCCGATGGCGGACGCCTTGTTGTCATTCACTTCGACGAAGACCACCTTGATGAGCACCTGCGGTTCGGGGGCATCGAGACTGGCAAGAACCTTCTGGATTTGCTCGGCGGTCTCCTTGTCGGCAATGACGATGATGTTGTGCGTCACCGGATCCACGGAAATGGTCGCGCTGCCCACCGTGCCGTTGTTGTTGTATTGGCCGCCGCTGGTGGTGGCGCTGCGGTTGGCGTTGTTATTCCCGCCGCCGCCAAAGCCGCCGAAACCACCGAATCCGCCAAACCCGCCACCGCCACCACCAGTGCGTTGCTGGGCATGAAGGACCAGCGTGGCGCACCACAGAAAAACCAGCGCGCCGCCCAGAGGTTTTAAATAGTTTGTTTTCATAGTCTGCCTTTTCATTTAAAAATTTCCGGTTTTAGAAACCGGTTCGTCCGCCCACGCCGCCACCCGTTGTGCCGCCCAAGCCGGAGGTGGTGGTCGTCGTGCCCATCGTGGTCGTGGCGTTCTGGGCGCGTTGCTGGAGCGCGCTATTCTGCGACGACGAACTCGTGCCGCTGCGCGAGGATGTGCTGCTGGACTGGAACATATTTTGCAGCACCTGCACTGCCTGCTGCGGATCGCCGTTCATCATCGTGAACACATGAACGTTTTGGTCGCGGTCCGAAGGCACGTCCAGATCGGTCATCATGCTCGCAATCTGTTCCATTAAATCCTTGGGTGCCGTCACGATGACCGCCTGGATGCGGTTGTCGGCCACTGCCGTGACTTGTGTCGCCTTTTTGACGCGGTCGTTCGCAGCGCTATTGCCACCTCCGCCGCCGGCATTCGCCATCATGCGCGCCATGAATCCACCACCGCCTCCACCACCGCCACCCCGAAACGAGATGGGCGATTGCGCACTGCTGCCCGAAGAACTCGGGAAAACGCTGCCCAGCTCGCTGGCCACGTCCGCCGGACTGGCGAATTTCAGACGGAACACGCGGATTTCCGTTTCCGCCTCGGCGCTGTCGTCCACCGCCCTGATGATCTCGGCCAGATGCCGGATGTTGGCCTGCGTGTCGGTGACGATGATGGAATTGCCGGTCTCATTGGCCACCACCGTCGCCTGCGCGGAAGCGAACAGCGACAAATCCGACACCAACTGGCGGGCTTCCACAAACCGGATGGGAATGATCTGCGTCACAATCTCGTCGTTCTTCGGGATGTTGGCCGGGATGTTTCCGGTCTTCACCGGGATGTTGCGCGTCTTCGCATCGTTTTTGTCCACGATGGTCAGCGTCCGGCCGTCGCGGATGGCGGCATAATTGTTCTTGTTCAACTGGCTGTTGAGCAGATCCACCGCCTCCTCCTTGGTCACGGGATGGGTGCTGATGATGGTGACGTTCCCATTGACGTGCGTTTCCAGGACGATGATGAAACCGGCGGCGTCGCTCAAATAATTCAGCACCATCTCCAGCGGCGCGTTGCGGAAATTCATCCGCAGCTCGTTCGAGTTCGTGCCGATCGCCTGCGCGGGCGGCATGAACGCGGAGGCCAACGCTTCCGCCGCATTTTGGGTCGGCACAATCACCGTGGACTCGACGGGCTTTTTTTCCGCCGGTTCAGTTTCGGTCGGCGGTGTCGCGTCCTGTCCATTCAGCGCGCCTTGATCCTGCGCCGTTGCCTCCGGCGGCGGGATTCCCGCATCGGGTGGCGGCGTGATCTGGCCCGGTGGCGCGGCCAGATTGCCATTTTCTTCGGGCTGGTTGTTTGTCGTTTGCGCAAACGCTGGCAGCCCGGACAGGCAGATGGCCGCCAGAATGCCAAGGAGGATTATTTTCATTTTAATTCCTGTTCTCTTTGTTGCATGAGTTTTTTCAAAATATCGTTCGGTTCACCGACGGAACTGGCGGCGGCAGGAGCGGCGGCTGAACCGGTGTTCGCGCCGGACTCTCCCGACGACGCACTTCCGGTCGCGCTGGAGCCGGAGCCCAATTCAACCATTCCGGCCGGCTGCCAATGCCCACCTTCCTGCCGCATCATTTCACCGATCTTCATCTGCACCGATTCGTTTTTGTCGGCACTTTGTAATTTGACACCGGCGAGGGTGACTTCCGTAACCGTGTAACCGGCGATGTCGCCCGAAGCGGGAAGCACTTTCCGCAGATCGGCATTGTTCCCGTCGAAAAACGCGAACATCCCCTTTCCGTAACTCATCGTGCCGACCAGCGTGAATGCCGGCGCCGCCCGTTGCGTCCGCGTCGTCCGGACCGTGCTGCGCGTCCGGCCCTCCCGCGAATTGCGCGGATACCGGTTGGGGTCAAAAATATTCCGCTCGGTGATGAACCGGCTGAATGACGCGTAATCCGTCGGGCCGGCCACCGGGTTGGACTGCGCGGCGGCAAAAAATCCATTCGCCAGCGCGAGCACCAGCACGATCCAAAATTGATATCGCGTCCGTTTCATTTCTTTGTGGATTGGAGCAGCGCCAGCCCGCTGAGTTGCATGCCGAGCGTGAGTTGCTGGCCCGCGTTGTCGCGCGCGCTCAGTTCGACTGAGTCGAGTTTCAGCGCCGACGGGCCTTTTTCGATGCTGTAAATGAGCTGGCTCAACGTGCCCAGCGTGCCGGTCGCCTCCACGCGGCAGTTGAGCGTCATGTAATTGGTCGAATCATTTTTCCATTGCGGCATGATGCTGATGATTTCCGAGCCGCTGCCGCGCGCCCAGTTGTCGAGCGACTTGAGCATCTGCTGCTCGGCGAGCGAGGTGTTGTCCGGCAGGGAATTCGTGAGCATGTCGCTCCAGCGGCTCCGGACGCCCGCCTCGCGTGCGACCAGTTTTTTTCCGTCGCCGACCCGCGTGCGCAACTCCCGGATCTGCGCCGAACGGTCCGACCACAGGCCGGCCAGCGGCGTGATGATATAATTCACGCCCACGAACAAACCCGCCGCGACGATGGTCAGCACGATCAGGAACTGCTGGCGTTGTTCCGGTTTCATCGCATGCCTCCGTTGCCGTATTGGAAATTAAAGGTGAACTGCATCGGTGCTTTTCCCCGGATCTGGTCCAGCTTCACGCCGCTCACGCCGTCCGCCAGCCGGAGTTTCGCCTGCATGGCCAGCACCGCCGCGTAGTCGCGCGCGTTGCCGGAGCAACTCACCGTGTTGTCGTCGCGAATCTCAATCGTCTTGGCCGTCACCACGCCGTCCTCGGGAAACGCCAGCGACAACTGACGCAATATCGCAAGGTCGCGGAATGAATCGTCGAACCAGGGGCGATATTGCCGGATGTTGTTCTGCACCGCTTCCAGTTCCAAAACTTTCGCCGACATCCCGGCCCATTGCGAACGCAGCCGCCACAACTGCACCTGCTGGATGAAAAACAGTCCGGCGACAATCACCGCGATGCCCACCGCGACCGCGCCAATCGTCCGCATCCGGCCCGACGAATACCTCGCGGCGAATTGTTCGATCAACGTCGGCTTGGGCGGCAAAAAATTAAATGCGGGCGATTGCCCCGCCAGCAGACGCGCCGCGAGACTGAACGCCGCCGACACCACCGTCGCCGGCGGAATCCGCATGCCAAATTCGTCTGCGGCATACGCGGAAACAACTTCGACCTGCAAACCCACCGGCTCGAAACGCAATTCCATTTCGTCCGCGAGCTGCTGCGCCAGCTCGCGCGGCCCGAAAATGCGGATGCGCTTCACCGCGTCGCTTAATTCGCCGGGCAACTGGCCCAGCGTGATGCGCGATTCGCGGGCGACGAGATCGGGATGCAACGCGCGGCGGGCACCGTCGTTTTCAATTACGCCTTCAAGCGCCCGCAATGCCGCCACGCCGCCGCCGCCGGTGATTTGCAAGGACACCGTGCTTTCACCAACCGCGAGGGCAAGCACGCCGTGGGAATTTTTCGCCGCCGGCGGCTGCAAAGCCGCGAGTCCCAGTGCAAAGCTGACCGCTTTTAATTTTGCGGCGGCCAGAACCTGTTCCAGGGTCGCGATGTGCGCGCTGGAAATACCGGCGAGCAGGACGTGCTGTTTTTCCGCCGCGAGCAGACAGCGCGAATCGGCCAGTTGCAACGTCGCGACATCGGTGGAAAAACCGCGCTCAGCCTCCATCTGCAACAAGCTCGCCGCGTCAGCCTCCGGCAATGGCGGCAATTCCGTATGCGCCGTCAAAACCCACTTCAGCGGCAGGCCGAAGATACAATTGCGTTCGCGCACTCCGGCGGCATCGAGCTGGTTGCGGATTTCGCGCCCGACGAGTTCTGGCGCGGCGCTCAGCGGATCGAGTGTCAGCACGATGGAAAAGCTCTGCTGCACTTGCAGCGAGCCGTTGACGAGGCGCAACACCACGCCCTCAAGCCGGCCGCCGTCCAGCGCCAGCCCGAGCACGCCCGCCAGCCGTTTGCGTTTTCGGAAATTGATTTTCAGGATATTGCTCATTGCGTTTCTTTCGCGACCAGGGATTCCCGCGTCTTGTCACCCAGCGCCCAGCCGAGCCGGCTCAAGTCCTGGCGATAGAGAATTTTCGGCGTGCCATCGCTGAGGTCGAAAATGAATTTCACGCGCCGGTAGCCGCGCCCGAATGGACCGACCGCCGCGATGTCGGCGGTGAATTGAAAACTTTTCGTCGTGACATAATCGCCGCGCGCGAGCGCCGTGATCACCGGACTGTTGTTGCCCAGAGCGTCAATCAACCAGCCGATGGAATTGAGGTTGTCGGGATTCTGCCCGCGATAAGTGATCAGCGTTTGCGCCGCACCCGACGCCGTCTGTTCGCCCACATTCAGGCCCTCGAACAACGCCGTCAACACATCGTAGCCGGCGGTGTTGACGTTCACGCGGCCGCGAAAATAATTGTTCGTGCTTGTGGTGATGTCGTTGTAAATCTTCGCGAAGTCCACCGTGCTCATGCCAAAATTCCGGCAGCGAAGGGCCAGATCCAGAACGCCGTTGAAATTATTGACCCGGCCCGGCGCGTTGTGAACATAGCGATAGATGTCCGTGGCCATCGTGTTGGCGTTGCCGACGCCTTCGGTCTGAAAAAAGGCGCGCAACTGCGTTTCCGTCGCCGTGTTCATATTTGTCAGCGCGGTGCCGTCGGAATGAAAATTCGGTTCGCGCGTATAGACCGTCGTGTATTCAAAGAGGCCGGAGTTCAATTCACCCGTGCCGGTGGTATCCTTTTCGTTCGCGTCCAGCACGCCGTTGCGGTTGAGGTCGTCACCGGCCAGCAGGTCCACGGTTGCGCCATAAACGAGCCGCAATTCGTCCACGGTTTCCAGCGGCGCATTTTTCGGCAGATAACCGAGCGCCGCGTAATTGAGCGACACGCTGCCATTCGTGCCGCGCCAGTCCATGACGGCATCGGCAAAATCAATTGGCATGTCCGGCAGATACGAAAGCACGTTGGTGTTGACGTTGTTCAGGTTCAATTTCCCGCCCTCGTCCACCAGCCCAAACGTCGGCTCGGTGGAGCTTTGGCCGGTCGCAGCCTGGCCGGTGGTGTCGCGACCAATGAGCCAGAATTTCGCGTCGCCAACCGGGACGGCCGCGCAGACGAACTGGTTGGTGGCCGGCACCGCGCCGTTCGTCGCATAATTTTGCAGCACATAGCTGACGTAGCGCGCCGCACCTTCGATGGCCTCATCCGCCGCCAGTCCGCTGACGCGGTTGTCCGACGCGCGCAACTCGTAGGCCATCGTGTTGGCGAAATACAGCGCGATGCTCACCAGCCCGATGGCCACCCACAGCACGATAATGAGAACGGAACCATTTTCGGATTTTGGGGAACAGGGAACATTCAACAGGGAACATTCAACATCGAATGAATACGCGCGCCCGCCATTGCCACCCTTGGGCGTCGGGCGTCGGGCGTTGAATTTTGAATGTTGAATTTTCATTTCAACCGCCCGGGGTCGTCGTCAGGACCTTGTTCGTCCGCGACACGGAATCAATCGGCACCAGTATTTCAACCGGCCCCGCGTTGTTGTCCCCCGACATCTGGATGTCCACGCGGACGGCCAGCGGCAGATTGGTGCTCGTCGAAGTCATGCCGCTCGTGTCCCACGTGTCCTGCCATTGCGCGCCGTCGTAGCAGGAAAATTTGATGCTCGCCACGCCGCTCAGCATGAGTTGCTCCTCGATTTCCGGCACGGTGATCGTCAGAAGATTCCGCGCCACGCTGCGGACCAGATCATTGCCGGCCGCCGCGCGGTCGGCCGGTTGCTTCAATCCGTAGGTCACGCGCTGGATGTCGCCCCACGGCGCGCTGGCACTCAAGGCACCGGTCGCGGTGAACAGCTCAATGGCCACCGGCTCGGACACGCCAACGCTGTTCAAGTTGCCGACTCGAAAATTTCCGGACAAAACCCTGGTCGTGCCGTTGGTCGGCGTCATGGCGCATTGCAGGTCGCGGCGCAGATACGTCATCGCCTGGTCCATCGGCGCGGCGGCGTCCACGACATCGCTCGTCGCGTCGCGCAGGCGCAACGCGGCGAAGAGCACGGCGTTGACGGCGACCAGCACGATGGCGGCCACGCCGATGGCGAGAATCATCTCGACCAGCGTGAAGGCACGGACTTGAGGCGTGAGGCGTGAGGCGTGAGGGGAGGGTTTCATGTTTTCCTCACGCATCGCGTCTCACTCGTCACCGCGTTGTTGTTCATTCTAATTTTCACTGTCGCGAACTCATGTTTGCCGCTGGCTGTGCCGACTGCCCGGGTTGCGTCGGCAAATTTGCCAGCGTGCTCAGCTTCACCGAATAATCTTTGCCCTGCGCCTGATACTTCACTTCCGCCGTCAGCAACTCCATCGCATCCTGCGGCCAGGCCTGGCTGGACAACGTCCAGCGGAAATCGAGCGCGCCTTCCGACACGTTTCCGCTTTGCACGCCGTTGTTCCAATTGCTCAGCACGAGGCTCTCGTTCAGAACCCGGTCGGCGATGCGGGCCGCCGCTCCCTTTCGCGCGGCGACCTCGCCAGCGAGACTCGAAACATGCAACGCCTCGATTGCCGCCGGAATGACAATGGCCAGAAACAGCATCGCCGCCAGCACCTCGGCCAGCGTGAACCCCTGGGAGCGCCGGCGTCCCGCCGGCGTGTTTCGTCGGGCGCAAAACTGCAACTCGCCGGCGGGACGCCGACGCTCCCGGCAACAAGGCGTCGCCAAATTTTTATTGCTTGCTGTCGCTAATTTCATAACCCGTCCGGTTGCGTTTTCCGATCAGCCAGCGCGAAATGCCGGCGGAATCCGTCAACTGCAGTGTCTGCGGACTGTTTTCATCCACCATGCCGTCCGCCAAAAAGCGGATCGCCGGCAAACCGTTGAACGTGGTCGGCGCGCCCAGGCCCGCATTCAGCACGGCGATCTGCAAGGTCGAATCCACCGACAAATTTTCCGACTTGGCATCGCCGGACTTCCCGGTTGTTTCCGCCTGCAACCCGTAGGTGTTTTGCTTTTCATCCACCCACAGCACCATGGTCATGCCTTCGGAAACCGCGCGGCTCTGGGCCGCGTGCATCAGCGCATTCAGCCGCCGCGCCTCGGAATCCAGCGCGCGGCCACGGATGAAATTCGCCATCGCCGGCGCCGCGAGCGACGTGATGATCACGAGCAACGCCAGCACGAGAATCAATTCGATCAACGTAAATCCAGCAATCCTACTCGGCCTCGTCCTCTTCGTCGGATCATCTTCAAAAACCGAGGACGAGAACGAATATGGTTGGATAAATTTCACGCGCGATTTTCAAAATCACTTCGTCCAGCTGACCACATCATCGTCAGTGCCCTCCTTGGCATCGGGTCCGACCGACAGCAGATCGTAGGAGCTTTGGTTGTGTTTGCCGGGATAATAATAGACGTAGTTGTTGCCCCACGGATCCATCGGGATTTTGTCCAGATACGGCCCGCGCCAGTTCTTGGCGTTGCCCGGCTGCTGGACCAGGTCCTGCAGGCTCTTGGGATAAAAACCGTTGTCCACCTCGAAGGCGTCGAGCGCCGATTTGATGCCGCCGCTGATGTCCGCGTGCGCGGCCGTTGCGCGCGCCTGTTCGCTGCGCCCCATGATTTTGGGCAGCACCAGCGCCGCGAGGATGCCGATGATGGTGACGACCAGCAGCATTTCGACGAGCGTGAACGCCTGGCTCAATTTGTTCTTTGGAACGATCGGTGTCTTGATTTTGGTTTTCATAAATAAGTGTCGGGGCTATTTGATGTAATCCTGCAACGAGAAAATGGGCAGCAACATGCTGATGAAAATGGTGCCGATGAAACCGGCGATCAAAAACAGCATCAGCGGCTCGGCGAACGCCACGGCGGTTTTCAGGTTGCGGTCCAGATCCACCTCGGTGACGGCGGCGACGCGCACCAACTCGCTGTCCAGCTTGCCGCTTTCTTCCGCGACCGAGATCATTTCCAGCACCGCGCCGGTAAAAAGACTTTTACATTCCGCGAGGCTCTGGCCCAGCCGGCCGCCCTGCTGCACGCGTTCAATGGAACGATTGACGGCGTCCACGAGGATCTGGTTGCCAATGGATCGGCGCGCAACGTTCAAGCCCTGCACCAGCGGCACGCCCGCGCCCAGCAGCGTGCCAAGCATCCGGCAGAAACGCGCCATCGCGAATTGCGCAATGAGCGGACCAACGAGCGGCGATTTTAAAACCAAGCCTTCCCAGGTGCGTTTGCCTTTTTCAGAAATGAACCAGCTTCGCGCCAGAAAACCGGCGAGCCCCAGGCCGGCCGCGACAAAAAATCCGTAGGAGCGGACCACGTGGCTCAGGCCGATGACCAGTTGCGTGATGACCGGCAGCGAACCGTGGACGCTCGCAAAAACTTTCTGGAATTTCGGAATGAAAAACACCAGCAAAACCGTGAGGACGACCAGCGCGAGACAGAACAGGATGCACGGATAGATCATCGCCGTGACGACTTTTGACCGCAGATCCTTTTCGCGCGTTTGAAAATCGGCGATCTGCGCCAGCACCACGTCGAGGAATCCGCCCGCCTCGCCCGCCTCGACCATCGCGACATAGACGCGCGGAAAGGTTTCCGGCGATTTCGCCATCGCGTCGGCCAGCGACATGCCGTCCACCACGAGGTCGTGGACTTCCTTCCACCTGGCCTGCGCCGGCGGCGACGAGGATTCCTTGTGCAGAATCACCAGCGCGCGGCTCAACGGCACGCCCGCCGCGAGCAGGCTGGAAAGCAGCCGCGTGAAATTTTCCAGTTCCTTCGCCGAAACTTTTTGCGACTGAAAGCTGAAGGACATCTTGCCCGGACCTTCCAGTCCGGCGGGCTTGCCCGCACCGTTTTTTGAAGCTGCGCCGTTTTTTGAGCCAGTTCTTTCCGTGAGGTTCACCGGGCGCAGTCCGAGCGCTTCCATCTGCCGCAGCGCGTCGGGACGTCCGGGAGCGTCCAGCTGCCCCACGGCAATTTTGCCGTCGGACTGCAAGGCTTTGTAGGAAAACGTGGGCATTGGTTCAGGACAACATTGAACATTGAACATTCAACTCCGAACACTGAAGGAACGACTCTGTGTAATCACTGGGCGTTGAATGTTCAATGTTGAATGTTTCTTTATTTCACCTCGCCACCGCGATGCTGGCGGTGGATTCCTCGGTTTCATTTTTCGTCGCCCTCTCGACTTCTTTTGCCGTCGTCACGCTCAAAACTTCCTCGACGGTCGTGAGGCCGGCGGCGACCAGACGCCAGCCATCCTCGGCGAGCGCGCGCATTCCCGACTTGCGCGCGGCGGCGCGCACCTGATCGGTCGAGGCCCTTTTCAAAATCAACTGGCGGATTTCCTCATCGCTGTCCATCCACTCAAAGATCGCCTGCCGGCCGAGAAACCCCTTGTGGCGGCATTCACGGCAGCCGACAGATTTGTAAATCGTTTCATCCTTGGCGATGCCGAGCTTCGCTTTGAACGCCTGCGCCGTGGGCGAAGTGTCCGGCTGCTTGCAATGGGTGCAAAGCACGCGCACCAGGCGCTGCGCGAGCACGGATTCGAGCGACGACGCGACGAGATATGGCTCGACGCCCATGTCCACAAGCCGCGTCACCGCCCCGGGCGCGTCGTTTGTGTGCAGCGTGGAGAAAACCAGATGGCCGGTGAGCGACGCCTGCACCGCGATCTGCGCGGTCTCGGCGTCGCGAATTTCGCCGATGAGAATCACGTCCGGGTCGTGGCGCAAAATCGAGCGCAGCCCGCGCGCAAACGTGAGGCCGGACTTTTCGTTGACCTGAATCTGATTGACGCCTTTGAGCTGATATTCGACCGGGTCTTCAATCGTGATGATTTTGCGAACAGCATCGTTGATCTCGTTCAGCGCGGTATAAAGCGTCGAGGTTTTGCCGGAACCGGTCGGGCCGGTGACCAGAATGATTCCATGCGGCAGTTGCAGCACGCGGCGGAAACAATCCGACTCGCGCTTGTCCATGCCGATGTCGCCAAGGCCGCGCAGCTTGGAATTTTGGCGGAGCAAACGCATCACGATCGCCTCGCCGTGCAGCATCGGAATCACCGAGACGCGGATGTCCACTTCGGCGTCATCGAGCCGGATCTTGATGCGGCCGTCCTGCGGCAGACGTTTTTCGGCGATGTTGAGATGGCTCAAGATCTTGACGCGCGAAACGATGGCCGGCTGAAAACGTTTCAATTGCGCGGGCACGGAGACTTCCTGCAATTCGCCGTCAATACGATAGCGAATGCGAAATTCATCCTCGAATGGTTCAAGATGAATGTCCGACGCGCGCAATTCAATCGCGTCCTTGAAAACCTGGTTGACGAAACGGATGATGGACGCCTCGTCCTCTTCGCCTTCGTTGAGATTATTGCCCTCGGCGTTTTCGTCGAGGACTTGCAGGCCTTTTTCCTCGTCGAGCGTGCCGATGGTGTCCGCGCCGACGCCGAGACGTTTTTTGATTTCGCGCTGGATGACTTCGCTGGTGGCGAGGATCGGCTTGAGGTTCAGGCCGGTCATCGTTTTCAGCGCATCCAGCCCTTGGGTCGCGAAGAGCCGGCTGGTGGCGACTTCCACCATGCCGTTGACGCGCTGGAGCGGCAGGAGTTCTTCCTTCAGCAAAATGCGCGCGGGAAATAGGGAGAGAAGCTGACGGTCTGGTTCCATGTCGTCCAGAGTCGTGAACGTCAGACCGTATTCCTGCGCCAGCCAGCGGAGCACTTCCTCCTCGGTTTGCACCGGGGGCTGCGCGACGGCCAGCGCCTTGGCGTCGAGCGCAGACAGTTGTTTGGCAACCACCATGCGCTCAAGCAGCGGCTTGGAATCCTGGACACCGGTTTTGTTCATGGAAACGTCAGCTTCTCGTTTGCGAATTTGTTTATTCCAGCAATCCCAGCAAGGTCGCCGACGCCTCCTGCTTGACCGTCAGAACTTTTCGAAGGTCGCCTTGGGCCGCAACCAGCTTGGCTTGCCTGGCCTTCTGCGAGGCCCGATATTTCGCCAGCAAGTCTTTGATCTGGGCCTTGGGCGCGTTGTCGTCAATGGCCTTTTGGAGCGCCTCAGCCTCCGGACTGGGCGTGCCGCCAAAACCGCCGCGACCGCCGCCCGATTGTGCGCCGGCTTGACCACCATTATTGCCGCCGCGATTGCGACCGCCGAACATCCGCCCCATGCCGGCACCGGCGGCATCACGACGAGCGTCCATCACTTTTTGAACAAGCGGCTGGATGGCGCTCCAGTCGGTTTCATTGGTCAAGCCGAGTTCGGTCTGGACCCGTTCCAACATGCGCTGCTGCATCTGGGCTGGGTCAAAATTGCCGCGGCCCTGACGCCCACCACCGCCACCGTTTCCACCGTTACCGCCAGTGTCATTTTGCGCCTGAACCTTGCCGGCAGCTAAAAACAAGGCCGCAGTAAGGCCGCACACTGCCAATAGTTGATTTATTTTCATCACGTTTTCCTCTGGTTTACTGGTTGTTAATTTCGTTGCGTTGGCAGACGACACCGCATGCGTCTGACAATTGGAAATCATCGCAATGCAATTAACATACCAAGGCAAATAACGCGGTTTATTTAGGGAATGGAGAGCGGACTGCGCAATTGCTGCTCAATGCTTATGATGCACCGCGCAGTTTTTGCGCACGGCAAGGCGCATCTTTCTATTATGTTTGTGACGACTTTCCATTACCTCGTCGCAACCACCTGAAGGAGGATGAATAAATCTTCCACAAACGACCGGCGACCGTTTGAATTTGCTGTTTTCGCCTTTTGCCGATTAACTGACGCCCGAAATGAAAACCTTGTAGCCTGCCTGGTTCGCCGCCGCCATCGTTTTTCTGTGCGCACAACTCTTAAGCTACGCGCAATCGTCGGTCACCAATTTATGGACGCTGCAGGTCTCGCGTTACGGCGGCGATTCCTCCCCGGCCATCGCGGCGGATGGCACCATCTACACGGGTGACGGCAGGATTTTGTGTGCGTTTACCGGACCCAACCTTGCGCCGCTGGCGAAAAGTTCCTGGCCGATGTTCCGCGCCAATCCGCGTCACACCGGAGGGGTCCAGCAATGAGTTGAACAGGAGGAAACGGAGAGAACGGAGAAGGCGCCTTGATTCCAAAAACTGAATCCGAATTTTGATCCTCTGTTGACTCCGTTTCCTCCTGTTAAAGCCTTTCGCGCCCGCCAAAACCGGCTTCGAGGTCGTGCCAGAATTCCACCGCGTCTTCGTCCGATTCCCAGCAGAGAAAAACTTCCTTGCCGCCGATGAGGGCGGGGAAATCCAGCAGACCGCGCTCCAGATCCTTGATGAAAATTTCGCGGCGTTGAAATTCGGCCAGCGTTTCCTGCATGTCCGCGAGGGCGCGGATCCAGTTGTTGACCGTCTCGCCGCCGATGTCATGCCCCTGCTCCGTCAGACCGCTCAGCCGCTTTTCGTAGCGTTGCAGATCTTCACGCAGCCGGTTCAGCCGTTCCAGCCACTGGCGGATCTGGGGCAGCAGCGCGTTGGCTTCCTCGCGGGTGTAATGTTTTTCAAATTGAGGCTTCATCGGCGAAAATTACCCGGACAGAAAAAGGCCATTCGCGGACGGCTTGCGACCGCCCGCGAATGGATGAATGGACACGCAAGGCGGAACTTACTTCTGCCAGGTGCGCTTCTTGTGACGATTCAAGCGCAGCTTCTTGCGACGTTTGTGCTTGTTGATTTTTGCCTTGCGGCGTTTTTTGATTGAACCCATATAGGATTGCGAATGGAATAACTGAAAATTGACGCAATAACAATCAAATTCTCTGCCCACCACAACCGGGCGATGCGATCTCGACGGTCAGAAAAATAAAAAAGCCCGTCGCTCTCGCATGGCCAAGGCATCGGCGGAAGGGATGTTGATCGTTAGTAAACCACCTTGTTCAGCGGATATTCGATGATGCCTTCCGCACCCGCAGCTTTAAGTTTTGGGATCATCTCCCGCACGATGTGCTCGTCAATGATCGTCTCCACGGCCACCCAGCCGGTGAGACTCAGATTCGAAATGGTCGGATTGCGCAGCGCCGGCAGGCTCTTCAACAGCGCGGCGAGATTCTTTTCGGCGATGTTCATCTTCAGGCCGACTTTCGCCTCCGCTTCCAGCGCGCCTTTGAGCAGCAGCGCCAGCGTCTCGATCTTCTGCCGCTTCCACGGATTTTTCCACGCCGCTTGATTCGCGATCAGGCGAGGCGTCGAGGTGAGCAACGTGTCCACGATGCGGAGCTTGTTCGCCCGCAGCGAAGAGCCGGTCTCGGTCAGCTCGACGATGGCGTCCACCAGCTCGTGCGCTTTCATCTCCGTGGCGCCCCAGGAAAATTCCACCTCCGCCTTCACGCCGTGCTTGCGCAGATATTTCTTGGTGAGATTGACGACTTCCGTCGCGATGCGTTTGCCCTGCAAATCCTTCACCGATTTGATCTTTGAATCTTCCGGCACGCACAACACCCAGCGCGCGGGCTGCCGCGTGGCCTTGCTGAAAAGAAATTCGCCGACCTCGTGAACGCTGGAACCGTTCTCGATCACCCAATCATGACCGGTGATGCCGCAATCCAGAAAGCCGTGTTCGACGTAGCGGCTGATCTCCTGCGCCCGGATGAGCCGGACGTCGAGTTCCTCGTCATCCACATACGGCACGTAAGAACGGCTGCTGACGGAAATGTTATAGCCCGCCTTCGCCATCTTCTGGATGGTGGCCTCCTGCAAGCTGCCTTTGGGCAGGCCAAATCGTAGTTTTTTGCTCATTTTTACTGGCAATGATTTTTCACGCGGAGACCCGAACCCCTGTTCGACGAATTGTTCACGCGCGTGGCTGGTTTATTTGCCAAGTTTGGCGCGGCAAAGCGAACCTATTTTTGGGATTTTTGATACAATCCTTGCGAAAACCAGGCGTTACGTGGCGCTGATAATCCCCCACTCACCGTCAGTTTTTCGCAGCGTAAACGTGTAGAATCCCGAGACCGCCGCGCCCGCATACCATCGGCCGATCGCCAGAACGGTGCCGTCCGCGGGCTCCAGTGCGTCCACGCTGAAAATCATCGCCGGCTTGCCGGTCTGCCGGTCCAGCGGCGTCTGGTTCGGACGCAAATTCGCCTGGTCGCTGGGTTTGATCGGCGGAACATGGTTCGGAAATTGTTTGATGAGCGCCGCCACCTCCTCGTCGTCGCCCTGCACAAAAACCGCCGAATATTCGCCACCCTCGAGGAAATGCCGGTTCAATAAATAGCCGTAAATGGCGACCTGAATCTTGAACTGATCCTCCCTGGCCAGCTTCGGAGTGGCGGCGGGAACTTGCATCACGGCCGGAGCACCGGCCGGTTTAAGCTGTGCGTCGCTGATGAACTCAATGCCATCGCTGCCCGTGGAACAGCCCGCCGCCAGCATGACGCACAGCAGCCCGCACATAATTTGAGACTCGTTTTTCATAATTTTCAACTGCGGATTCACACGGTTGTAGACGGATCAAACAAAGGATTAATGGATGAATGGTTGGCGGACGCGCCGGCCTCCGTCCAGCCATGAATCCAGCCATCCCATAATCCGGCTTGGGGTTTCTCGGTGTCCATCG
>Ga0247688_1000066_pt1 | contig 48995 bp, 42 predicted proteins | sample CNK29_metaG_FD_182718 | JGI IMG/M metagenome (GOLD analysis project Ga0247688, IMG submission 182718) | Soil microbial communities from Purdue University Martell Research Forest, Indiana, United States - CNK29 | ecosystem: Environmental > Terrestrial > Soil > Temperate forest > Bulk soil... | reverse complement strand
GTTGTATGACCAGTCGCCCGAAGATCAATTGCACATTCAACGTTTCCTGTCCTCGAACTGTTTTGGCGACTACTACACGCGGACCGGACTAGAGCTTGCGATTAGAGAACTCATTACTCTTTCGATCCTAATCGCTCTCGGCGGCGTTGAATCACAGATCAAAGGGCACGTTCGCGGAAACCTGAATGTCGGCAACGGCAGGGACGTGCTACTTGATGCAATCACGCAGTTGCTGCCGTGGGTTGGCTATCCGAGAACGTTGAACGCCTTGAGTGCACTTAATGAAGTTGCGCCACCGGAATAATGCGGGCGGAGTGACCGCCGCGTATTGGTATGGCGAAGTCGCCAAAGTGCGCGGCCAGAACTGACATGATGATTGAGTAGGTAACTGAACCATGAGAGCAACTCCTGGGCGTGAATAAATCGAATTCGTAAACGAGGGAATTCAAATGGAACTAAAAAGAAACGGCTCACAACCTTCTCAGAAAGGACCAGAGGATTATTTCACTGGCAACGTCCGCATTGACTCGCCTTTTCAGGCAGCCACACCCGGGCGCGCCGGCGGCGCTATAGTCACCTTCGAACCCGGCGCACGCACAGCGTGGCATCGACATCCGCTCGGACAAACTCTCATCGTGACGTCCGGCTGCGGTTGGGTGCAAAGCGAAGGACAACCGAGAGTTGAAATTCGACCAGGCGATATCATCTGGTGTCCGTCAAACGAGAGGCATTGGCATGGGGCAACGCCAACCACTTCGATGACGCACGTCGCGATCGCCGAAGCGCTGGACGGCAAAGCAGTCGAATGGATGGAGAAAGTCAGCGACGAGCAATACCTCGCAGATTAAGCGCGAACGGGCCAGGTAATGAAAGACATGTCGCTACTTAGTGGATGGGAAAACTTCTACGTGATCGTCGGCTCGTCAGCAGGCGCGCTGATTGGCTTGCAATTCGTGGTCGTTACGCTCATTGCTGAACGGCCGCCGCGTGACGCTGACGCGGCAGGGGCAGCATTTTCGACGCCAAGCGTTGTTCATTTCACTGTAGTACTTCTGTTGTCAGCGATCGCAAGTATTCCATGGCGGACGATTCTGGCCGCCGCACTAATTTGGGGAGTGGTGGGCCTTGGAGGAATTATTTACGTGTTTATCGTGGCTCGGCGCATGAGAATTCAAAGAGCCTACCGACCGGTATTTGAGGATTGGCTGTTTCACGTTATGTTGCCGCTCGCGTCGTATGCTGCTCTTGCCGCCGCGGGAGTTTTCGCATTTTCAAATACAGGCACGGCTCTGTTTGTCATCGCGGGTGCGACGCTCATCCTTCTCTTTATCGGGATTCATAATGCCTGGGATACTGTGACATATCACGTTTTTACCAAAAGGGCGAACATCACGAACCAGAAGAGCTAGAGCGTTACTGCGCGAGTCAAATTAGTCATGGTTACTTTCCTTCTTCGCCGGTGGATGGAGGTTACGAGGGAGGTAGGTAAAGATTTAGTCTTTAGAAATTACTGTCAACTCCCATAACGGAAGAAGCCGCCACGCGCAGACTGCTGCACGTGGCGGTTTTGCTTAATTCACCGTCTGCGTCAGAACCGGTGAAGTGCTGGTAAGGAAGTTGGAGTTGCCTCCATACACGGCAGTGATGGAGTGATTGCCCTTGTTTAAGTTTGAGATCGAGAGAGTGGCCTGTCCAGATGCATTCAAGGTGCTCGAGCCAAGCGTCCTGCTGCCGTCTTTGAACGTGACCGTACCACCAGGGATCGCAGTTCCCGGAGCGCTGGCCACTACCGTCGCCGTGAAGGTGACCGACTGGCCTTTTCTTGATGGGTTGAGAGAAGAGATTACCGTGGTGGTGGTCGCGTCTTTGTTCACGGTCTGGGTTAATGTCGAAGACACGCTGATATTGAATTGAGAGTCACCGTTGTAGGCAGCGGTGATGGAATTCGATCCTGCCCCGAGCGTCGAAGTTGTAAAGGTAGCGTGGCCCGCACCATCCAAGTTTGAAGTTCCCAGCGTAGTCGAACCATTTTTAAACGTCACCGTGCCTGTGGGAACACCGCCACTGGAAGTGACTGTAGCTGTGAAGGTCACAGGCTGGCTGTAAACCGACGGATTGAGCGATGAAGTCACCGTGGTAGTGGTGGCAAAGTGCTGCACTACCTGGACCACGTTTCCACTGCTGGACGCGAAGATCGAGTCCGAAGCATAGATCGCGGTGATGGTGTTATTTCCTGTCGCCAATGTCGAGATGCTGAAAGAGGCCACGCCGCTGCTGTTGAGAGGAACCTGGGCCAAAAGCGTATTGCCCTTCTGGAAAGTGACCTGCCCCGTTGGAGTACCCGTCCCCGGTGGAACTGCGGTGACTGTCGCGGTGAAAGTCACCGACTGTCCGGCGTTCGATGGATTGGGCGTTGCAGCGAGCGCGGTGGACGAGGCACTAGGATGAATATATTGGACCAACGATGAGCTGCCGGCGCTGAAGTTGGAGTCTCCGCTGTACTGCACGGTAATGAAATGCTTGTCCGCAGTTAGCGTCGAACTGGTGTAGCTGGCGTGGCCCGTGCCGTCCAGCGGCATGTTTGCAGCGAGTGTTGTGGTCGTGGCCTGCACTACGCCGCCCACCACCGCATAGGTCGTGTCAGTGAAGGTAACAGTCCCCGCCGGCGTAGGGCTGGGACCGCCAGTGTTGGTAACCGCAGCAGTGAAAGTAAGCGATTGTCCAGCCACGGTCGCGCGCACGTCAGGCGCAGAAGATGTCATAGTTACACCGACGCCGTTCAGACTGCCCAGCGCCCACAGGAAGCCGCCGTTGAGTGTGAACACAGTCCCGTCTGGTCCGATAACGGTAGGAACGTAAGGCTCACCAACGCCAGGGCCGAGTTGCATCCATTGTGTTACGGCATTGGTGGCCAGGTTCCAGCGATAGATGTGACCGTCCTCGCTGGGAGTGAACACGCTGTTGGTTGCAGGGTTGACGGCGGCAGTATTGATGCACCATTCGCGCACGGCGAGTGGGAGCGTAGGATTTTCCTCATCAACTGTTGGTCCGATCACGGTGAGCACTTCGCGCATGATCAACAGACCGTTGGAAGAACTGTGAGCGTCAATCTCCGTGGCGTTAGGATCGAGCACGGCAATCCGGTTCACTCCGTCACCGTCACCGGTAGCGTAATTGTTGTACTTGGTGAAGAGCAGGTAGCTCGAGGCGCCAGTATAAGAAGGCACCATGGTGGCGGGCACAACGGCCGCGGTGTAGTCCCAGCCGAAACCGCCGGGAGTCTTTTGCACGGTGAGATCGCTGTTGAAGTGAAGCAGGAAGCCGCGTGAGCCGTTGAACGGATTGCCCATCACGCCGAAGTAGACGTCACCGTCAGGCCCCACCATCGGTGAGGACGTGCCGTCGTCAAGAATGGTTGCGTTGTTGTTATTGCGGGGGTCTTTCAGCATCACTTTGTACTTGGTGGCTAGTGTGGTGCTGTTCAGACCAAGCAGGTAGCCGTAGGTTTCTGTGCTTGCGCCCTTCACCACGACGTAGAGCGTGGATTGATCGTTACTCAGGGCGGGCGCCGAGTTGTGGCTGTCACGTCCGATATTCGCATCGCTGGCTGCCGTGCCCGCTAAAACGTACGTCGCGTTGCCGCTCGGATCGATACGGGCAAAGCCGCTCTGAGTGGTGCTCAAAGGCGCCGGGGCAGTTCCCTGCACACGGAAACCAAAGAAGACGTTGCCATTGGTGTCGGTGGTGATGGGCGTGTTGATGAACACCGTAGAGTTGAAAGCTGCGGCGTTCGCCTGGTAATTGGCCAGCGAGGTGTAAAACACCTGTTGCACTGGTGCGCCGTGACCGGCACTGTCGGGATTTTCAATGTAATAGATGGTCCCACCTGCTCCAGGATAATAGAGACGCGTACTCGCGCCATTCACGGCCAGACCGGGCTGGTAAGTGGGAATCCAGTTGTGCGACGGCATGATGTAATCGCTGGTCAGCGTATAGAGCGCTGTCCCGTCGGCGGCGTTGAAGACGTTGATCTGGAACCCATTGCTGGCAGTCTTGACGGGAACCATTATGGTGTTTGCAGGAGTCAGCAACGGGGCGCCATAGTGGGCAAAGGCCCCGGTATTGTTCAAGTCAATGCTCGTGGACCAGTGGATGGCATTCAGATCCTGCGCGGCGGGATTGTAGTTTGCCGTATGCTGGGCATTGCCTCCGAAAGTTGGCACGAGGGTCTGGGCGCGGGTTTGCGCAGCCAGACCGAGTACAAGAGCAAAACCAACAGTTATAAGAATGCGTTCACGCATAATAGTGCTCCTCATGTAGAGAGGTAAATGATTTCTCCGGCTATCACGATCGCTTTGATTCGACTTTGCGCGCGATTAGTAATTCGTGACGCGAGGCTTGGGAGGCTGGGAGTCGCACGTGACGAGTATTTTTCACGCGGACTCTACTCTTGCCACTTGATGGTGTCAATTAGAATTCCCAGTGCGCGGCGATACAAGTGATGGTCCATTCTTAAAGAGACTCGAACTCGTCAGTTGGTCTTACGAGCGTCAATTTTAAGGAGCTTACTTCCCTTTGCGAAGATGCGAGGTGAGACCATTCTTCTCGACTAGAGAACTCGTCGCGTTCCTTTCAAAACATATCCGCATACAGTCTTCCAGAACTCATGTTTATCAAGTTCATTGTCTTTTCCTTTCTTTGTTGACGTCCGCCGCCAAAGTCCGGCCTGGGAGCGGGATCGTCGGATCTTCTAGCAGTGCGCTATTCGAAGAGTCGTAGTCGGCAGCCTCGATTTATTTCCGGTCGACGTATTGTCCTTGAATTGGTTTTGTTCCGACAAGTTAGCCAGATTCAGCGTAACAAAGTCGCGATCTACAACGAAGCCAAAAAAGTTGCCTGTGGATGAAACTGTCCAATGACGGAAAGGAACACACTGTCCTTCTCGTTGGCGCTGACCATGACCGTACTTGTACTCCTCCAAAAAATTGAACCATTAAATTGCCGGAGGCTATTGGAAGTTACAATTAGTGAGCGTAAGTCTTTGAAGCGAAATGGCGGGCCATACGGGACAATCTTCGCAACTTTCTCCTGTCACCACCGGCAGAAATGCTCAGTTTCTTGCAACAGTTCCCACGCTCGTTGGAAGGTTAGCCTGCACGTCGACGGGCGACAACGCGTGTGGTAATCGCATGACGAGGCTCCACCATGTTGTCGCCCTCAAAGTAGCGCTCTGTCTCGGGATCCAAGAAAAGGCCGATTTTCCCAATCCGACATTCAAGAAAGTCAACGACCAACAGTTGTTCCAATGGTTTCATTCCACCGCGGCGCTCAACTTCGTTTCGATTGCCACGTGCCTCTACCGCCACGCCGGTTGAACAGGCCCGATAGCCCGTTGTCGTGTAGTCAACGACAATCCCCTCGCCGGTAGACGCTTCGATATCTTCAGATTGCGAGGCGACGGATGCACTTCGTCCTTCCCAATAGGCTGGCCACCTTGACGCGCTTGTCTGCGCGGGGAATACGTAATTCGAATATCTATCGGTGGAGTAGTATTGGCGACCACGTACCCCTTGACTACGCTGTCGGGTTCGGAGAACACCAGGACATCGCGATCAAGAATCGCGTGTCCTGGTGGCTCTCTTATTCGAAACGAGATCAAGCCATCGAAGAAGAATCGGGTAGTGAGGCCCCGTGAGTGTTTTTCACTCAACCGCTCGTGCGGTCTTAATGCATGTGGCCGCCCGGCATCGCCTGCTTGCTTTGCTTCACCGGTCGCTTGGTGCTAAATGCCACGTCGGGTTGCGTGACGCCGTTGACCGACCCCTTCAGCGGAGCATCCATCTCCATCCTGATGACCGTGGCGATCCATTCGGGCTTCGAGCCACCGGGACAGTGCGCCCACCGCGTCAGCGGCTCTGTGCCGATCATGATCATGCCTGAGTGGTTGTTTCGATCAGCGTCTTCCTTCGGTTTGTTGTAGAAGAAGCCGAGCGACTTGCGCAGGTGAAGAATGTCCTCAGGTTCACCCGTGAGAAACGTCCAGCCCGCTCCGTGGTGCGTCGCAAAGGCCTTGAGATCCTCCGGCTTATCCTCTTCCGGACTCAACGTAATCGAATAGAAGAAGATGTCTTTGCCAACGCGTCCCTTCAGCAGTCGCTGCACCTCAACCAGGTTGTGCGTAATGATCGGACAGACGTCCTTACATTGCGCAAACATGAATTGGATCACCACGCGCTTGTCCTTGATCAGATCGTCATAGAAGCGGACCTTCTCGCTGTTCTGCGTGATCAATTCAACGTTGGGCAGGTGCCGCCGCTGGATCAGTTCGCGCGGCGAGACGTTCTTGAAGTTGTAGTTGTGTTTGCTTGCGGGCGTTGCCTCCTGAGCTAACACTTTCTTTTTGCCGGCAAGAGTTGCGGCACCCACCGCTGCCGTGGTTGTGCCGGCAGCCACCAGCCATTTTCTTCTTGTTATCTTCGCCATAGTCTTTTCTCCTTTCTGATTCGAACGTGTGGCGGCTGCCGCCTTAGGGTTCATAGGTGTTGTCGATCACGTTAGGCTGCACCTGGAATAGCAGCATCATCGCGTGATCTTCGTGGACTGTGTTGTGGCAGTGCATCGGCCAATCTCCGCGGAAGTCGCGGAAGCGGAAAAAGAGCGTTGCGTCCTCGTCGAATTGCAGCGTGGTAACGTCCTTGCGCGACACCTCGACGTTGGGCACACCCGGCCGGGTCGTACTGATTCCCGCGCCACCACCGGGCCACGGACAGTTACCGCCGAAACTGGTGCGCGTCCTGCTATCGCCGCTCCGGCTATCGTAACGGCCGTTGTTATTGACGCGACTGAGAATCTGGTGTTCCTCCAGGTGAATGTGGATCGGGTGCTGCCAATCATCGCGCGGATTCGTGAGCACCCAGTTTTCCGCGGTGTTCTGCGTCACCGTAAAGCGCAGGTCACCGCAATCTGCGAACTGTCCGTTGATTACCCACTGTCCGTTGTCGCGGTCAAACTCGAAGTGGCGCGTGATCCTCGGCGTTATGACGGACGGCAGCGTGTAGAACGAAGGCTGCGTGGCCGGGTTGACACTATTGTCGGTGACGGCTGAGCCGATCCGGAATTCAACGCAATAGATGCCTGTTCCGGGCGCGGCGACGTCGCAAGTCGGTCCCTGACCGTTGTCCTGAATCATCCGGTTCTCAAGCCTCACCTTCGTGTGACTCCCGATCAGACTCTTGACCTGGTTGAAGTCAATGATGATGTCATAGCGTTCGGCAACGCTGATGCGGAAACTCGTTACCTGTTTCGGGGTGGGCAGAAGATTTCCGTCATTAGCGATCACCCAGAACGGAATGACCGTGCTCGGCGAGAGCGGATCGGTGAGGAACAGCTCGTAAAAGCGTGATGGACCGCCGTTGAGAACGCGGAAACGGTAGCGCCGCTTATTGACATCGAGGTACGGTTGAATCTTCCCGTTTGCCAACTGCACATCACCGATCAATCCTTTGAAATCAAAGGTATCGAAACAGATTTTGCCGGTGGAGGGATCGAGCAGTTTGTCATTCAGGATGATCGGAATGTCGAACTGCGGGTAACTCGGCAAGCGGAAACCTGTGGTCTCGTTGCCGGTATCGAATTGGTTGAAGATCAGGTGGAAACCCTCCAGCCCTTTGTAAGTGTTTTCCGCGGTGTGATCGATCCGGTGATCGTGATACCACAACGTGCTCAGCGATTCATTGATATCGCCGTTGGGAGCATGGGTAGATGCAAACCCTGCCTGCTGCGCGGTGAAGTAGTAGTCAAAATACTGGCCGCGGAAAAACCAACGACACGGCCCACCGTCGCTCTCCGGGGCAGTGTGAAAATTGTGCAAGTGGGTCGACATCTCCGGCACTCCGAACCCGCCGTTCTGGCTTTGCGTCGGCAATTCATTGAAGCGCCGAATCAGCCAGGGTTCCTGGTAGCGACTGACGATCGTCGGTCCCGGAAATGTCGCGACATCTGTCGAGGCGCTGCCACCCAGATTGAATCCCCAAATCAACTGATTCGGAATATTTGTATCGGAGCAGATCCGGAAATTGCTATTCGCGCGAATGCGCTCAACGTAATACTTCTGCACCGGATACTGCGTGAAAAATTGGAAGCAGTCGGTGCCTGGCCGCGGGAGGCCCTCAAACTGTCCGCGACCTTCAAACGGAAGATTGTTGTTGGCGGGATTGGGCGCGGTGTTGGGGCATATCTGCGGCGGTGCCCCGAACTGCAGACCGGGATCGGTCAACGGACGCGACGGAAGTTCCGGCGGAATCGGCATCGGGTCCACAAAAACCTGAGCCGGCTGCGGACTATTCCCAAAATCGCACTGAGTGCGAGTGCTGCTGCTGAAGTCCTGAGGCGGCCCAACTGACGGGTGAGTCAAACCGACTTTAGGAATCAATACCCCCGCGCCGGTCATTAGCCCCATGCTTATCAAGGCGCGGCGAGTGAACCCCTCTTTTACCAGCTCGAGCCGGTTGTCGAGGGCTTGCTGCTTTTCCCTTTCCCATCTCTTGTTTCTTTTCGAGATAAACGTCATGGTTGTCTCCTTTGTGAACTAGACACACCCCAAACGTCGGGCGACTTGAAGCCCATCTTTTAAGGTCGTTGATCAGGTCACGACGGCTCAGGCGCGCGGCGATGATCTCGCGCCTATTCCTGGCGGCGTTTCTGATCTCCCTTTCTCGCCTCCGGATTCTTTTCAAAATGTAGGCCATAGGATTCTCCTTTGAAGGTTCGGCAGAAACACTTTAAGCCGAACCGGATGGTGAGCCATTGCTGCCGCTTAAGTTGGGAGCCTTTAACGTATCGGGATTCCGTTATGTGTGCGGGCTAGTCGAGTGCGCGGACTAGCTCGTGCAATAGCGGCCAGTCGATACAGCCAAGAGCGACCTCAGCCGGGTTGGTCCTACTCTCAGATCTGGGCCGAAGCGTGCTCGAATAGAACTAGTCGAGCAAAAAGCGATTTGCGAGTGGGGGTAGGCAATCTATCGCCAGGTTGAGCCAAGGTCAACGTTTATTGCCACAGGTTTATAGACCCGAACTGTGACGCCAAACTGTCACCCGAGTTCACCTGAGTCAAGGCGCTTGCATTGGCGCTTCTTGCTGTTTGTTAGCGGAAGCTGCTGCCTATGGCTTGGCAGTCTCTAATGCCCGCCATATGAGGACGGCTTTCAGATTGTTTGTGCGCCGCCAGAGGAAAGCGGAAGGGGCAATCAACGTGAAGCTGACCAGCGTTCGTTGAACTCTGCTTATCAAATTATTTCGCGCCCTTCGCATAGGTTGATGAGTTCCCTGAGAACCAGTACCTGAGCACGCCGGCCACTGCCTGGACGGACAACGTGCAGGATTCCGGCATCCTTGAACTTGCCAAGAAGGCTATTAATCATGGGGTATGCTGGCATCTGCGGCAGATCCTTAAAATCGGGCGGCGTAAAAACTGGCGTTTCAAACATCAGATCAAGCATAGGCACGGCAAATGGTGAATGGGTAAGATCGAGCACCCTCGCTTTCAAGGCGTTATGAAGGCTAATTACGTCACGAGCCTTCTCAGCATTTATTCGTGCTTGCTCTTGAACCGCAATCAAGAAGAACTTGATCCAGTCATTCCACGCATCTGCAGTCTTCCCAATCATCCTTAGCTTGCTGATGTACGCATCACGATGCAATGCAAAGTAAGCCGACAAATAGAATAGTGGCCGAGACAGTATCTTCTTTTCGAAAAGAAAGAGCGGTATGAGCATGCGGCCTATGCGACCATTGCCATCGCGGAAAGGATGGATAATTGTAAACTGTGCATGAACAACAGCCAGTTGCACAATCGCATCAGGCCGCTCCATATGATAGTACTCTTCCCAATTTTCTAAGTATGCGATTAGTCCTGCGGGTGATGGCGGCGTGAATTTAGCCTCCTCGATTGTACCGCGCGGACCAATCCAATTTTGAATTGTACGAAAGTTACCTCGCGACACATTGCGACCGGGCAAGCCGTCTAACAGAATTGCGTGAAGTCTTTTCAGGAGATCCAATGTAAATGGTTTTTTCTCGAGCTCAGCCTCAGCCGCTTCCAGGGCCCGTCGATAGTTTAAGATGGCTAAAATGTCTTCTTCGCGCTCCGGCATTGGCAGGGGCTCACCAGCTTTAAATTTCAGCACTTCGCCCAAGGTCGCCAGGCTACCTTCGATGCTTGAAGAGAAAACCGCCTCTTGGGTAGCCATGGTCGAAAGGAGCAATTCGGGATTTACCACGGCTTGTAAAATGCCATCGTAATAGCCGAGGGCACGATTCGCGCTCGCTAGGTGTGGAATCAAAGCCTCCCATTTGATTTCAGACAAGGGCAGCGATTGAGGTACAAATGGTGTCATGTTGTGTAAGGCGGAATATAGCTGAGCCAGGTTGTCTAAAACAATTTAGGCGAATGCTTCATGCAAAATTGATCGCCTATACTTGGCTTGACTTTACTCGGCGATGGGTTCGAGTCGGTAGAACTCGCACGCCGGTTTGAAGGGCCGCGGCATCCAGTAAGGTCGCCGCTCACCATTCGGAGAATATTCGCGGGCAGGGCGGGTTTGCGCCAGCCATTTTTTGTAGACCGCATGAGATTTTGCCGTATCAACATGGATGTCGCCCACCCACGGGTACGCGATCTTCCAGCGTGGGATATTGGACGCAAGTGGTGTCGACCAGGACTCTGTGGTAATTGCTACATGCAGCAGTGTGTCCGACAGCCATCTCATATTCTTCCATTATTGCCACCCCTTGACCTTCTTTTCGCGATGCTTTGTAGCGAGACCGGTAAGTAACAGCGAGTTGAACATCAAGACGACTATGGCATTAGATCTTTCGCGAGTTGAACCAACTAGTGACATTGGTGCCGGACCAGTGTGATTCACATTATCCGCCTCCACGGTCATTGTGTGTTGGATAGTTGGCGGAATGTGTGAACTAATAAGCGGAGCGATGTTGTCATCAGCAAGCCGTAGCGGTAGATAACTATGCGTAAAGGTGTTTCTTATCTTTCCTAAGGTCTCCAGGTTTTGGTAGTAACTCTTCGGAATCAAGGAAAGGCAGTAAGCTAGATCGCATCGGCCAGCGAAAGTTGGTACTCCTCCAAAAAATGGAACGATTAAATTGCCGGACGTTTTGGAACCATTAAGTTGCCGCGAGTGCGACTAAAGAACAGCGGGTAACAATTTACGAAGGAATTAAGGTAGTTGCACTTTTTTGAAGAACTGGAAAAAATTGGAACCAATTAATTGCCGGGCGCTATTGGAACCATTAAGTTGCCGGAGCGGCAAATTAATGGTTCAAGTTACAAATAAGTGAGTGTAAGTCTTTGAAAAGAATGGCGGAGCATACGGGACAATCTTCGCAACTTTTTCCTGTCGCCACCGGCAGAGATGCTCAGTTTCTTGCAACAATTCAAATCGGTTCCAATGTAAGCCATGCGGTTAAGGGTAATCACGAGACCGATAGGATCTGGATTCCTTTGAATCTTGCCGCTTGATCACCGCTTCGATTGCAAGCAAGTCGCCCTAGCCTTCAAGTTCCGATTTACACAAATCTGACTTGTTAGCAAATTAAAATGTCCGGTTTTTTTAGCAAGTGAAATGTCCGGTTTTGGTTTTACCAATTCAAACATCTAACCAGCCGTAGTGGCTGTGGGAATGTGCTGACAATTCTGTCCACAAATTGGCCAACGTTTTGCCTTAACACCTTTCGGAACAAGCAGGTTTAGAAATTGAAGACATCTAACGATGTATATCTTGATCTGGATACACTCTCTACTTGATCTTTTCGAGCAACTTCTGGAGCAGATTATTAAGCAACTCCTTCGCTTCGGCACTCCCGCTGTCTGCTTTAGAGATGAGCGATGAAAGTAGGTCTTTGAAAACGCTGTCGGGAGCTCCCGGGACGTTTGAGAGGCTAATTACGTTGCTGATGGCGTCGGCCTTCAGATCTTCTGGCTTGACACCTGGTTGATGCGAGGCCGGACTGCTTACTTCAGGAGCGTTGTCGGGACAAGGCGAGTCCTTCCAATCCCAAAACCTGTCGGGGTCTATCTTTTCGCAGGTGTCACACTGGCCAAGAATGCCCTCGGCGTAAACGCCTGGCGTTGGCATAGTGACCAGCCTGGATATAGGAAGCACTGATGGATCATCTACTAGTTGACTTCCGGCCACGGGGAACACGACGAAGTCCCCGTTTACCGCGATTGGATCGTTTTCGATCAAACTGATTAAGCTGAAAGGTCCCTCATCCTTGAGGCAGCAACTCCACCGCACGATCCTCTCATTCGGATCTTCCGTAAGCCAAAGAATGCTGTTGTAGTACCGCTTGTGACAATTCAGATGCCCGAGAAGCTTCTGAATACAACAGGACTTTGTTACGCATTCATTCTCGGCTGTTGCCGGAGATGGTGTTGTTGTTTGCGGTTGAGTGGGAAGGGCAGGTTTTACCGGCGTATTCCAAAAATGCGAAATAGTGGTACCAGTCTGGAGCGAAAATAAACTCAGCCAATTATTCTGGCCCGTTACTTTATAATCGATATCTATTTTGTTAAGGATCGCGGTGGGCGGCGCGGGTGGCGGCGAATTCAGGTTAAACGGATTGCTGCCGACAAGAATAATTTGTACTTCATCAACGATTGAGGGATCAATCGGAGGACTCACTGAGAACAGATGGCTGTGGATACCGCTCGTCCACAGGATCGAAGTATTATTTACACTTCCAATAGACTGCGTAAAAAGGAGTCCATGCGCAGAGGACATCAGAGTAATCGACAATCCGCCTATGAGTCCTTGTATATCTCGGACATCGACGGTTAGCCGCAGAGAATTCATCAACAGTTTTTCGCCAGGCGGCGGCGGCGTTACTACCGGTTTCAAATCACAGCAGAACAACGCGTCGGCCAATTCATCAAAGCAACTGAGCAAGCTTCGATCAAGCAGGGCATCTTTCAGAAGCTCGGCGTTGCAGTAAGCTCGCTTGGCATCGAAGTCCGCGTTGTCATACTTGATGAGGATGACGTCTCGCTTCCCCTTGTAGTCCATCACAACCTTATAGTTTTTGTTGATTTGGTAGTACATCAGGGTCAAGGTGTGACAATGGTTATGGTTTCGAACCGTCCGTGTCTGGTAGGTTTGTTGCTCGCTGGCCACTGCCTGGAATACAACTGTGCTGCGCTGGCTAGCTACATAACTCGCCGCCTGCGTGATATGCTCCGTCAACTGATTTGTTGTGTTCAGGGCAATATTTGTAGTTTGTGATACGTTGCTATATCCGCCTCCGAACGCTGCTGTCAGGTCCAGTTTCACGTTTTTTGTCAAAGGAATGGAGACGCCGGCTGATAGTGTCCCGCCAATGGACCACGCTGAACTCTTGTTCTTGATAGCGCTTTGCATAGTTTCAACAATCAACCGATCGTGATTCATTTCCTGAAATGACTGCTGCTGAATATCAACAGCTTCAGTCTGAGAAGCTATTTCGCGGCGCATCCAATCGAGGATAGCGACGTTGATCTGTTCGCAGGGAGCCAGGGTGAGGGTATTGAGCAGATCACCGAGAGCTGTACCGACCGGGTGCCAGGCGATCTCATATTCAAGCATCGTTCCGCCGACAAATTTAGTAACGCCAGGACAATTCAGTAACGTTGGTTGACAAATGTCACCAGGTAATATGTGAAAAGCTTCGAATCGCCTCACACCCATCGTCGTCGGCGTCAATTGACCGCACAAACCACTACCAAGAGACAGGTGCGGGATGTAGCCAATAGAGCCAGGAGACACACTCAAATCTTTAATGTCGGGCGACACGATGGCTGGGAGACCTAGGTGTGGCACGATAGGAGGAGGCTCCGAAGTAGCCACCTGAATCGTGTACGTGTCATTGCCCGCCAGCAGATCGCGGACGTTCAAGACCAGCGCGTCGCCGCGGACTATTCCGTGTGTGACCACCAGGTGCGAGTTTGCTGACACGCTTGAACGATCAAACTTAATCGAGACATATCCGATCTGATCCGTTTGATGAGTTGCAAGAAGTTGACGCTGGTTACCGGGCGATGCGGGTTGTCCTTGAGAATCTGCGGCTCTGGGAGTATCTAAAAAGATTCTGACAACCAAGCCGACGAGTGGTTGATCGGTCTTTTCATCTACAAAGAAAAGCCGAATTGCTGCATAGTCAGTTTGCTGAGCATTTGGAGTCGGGGGCTGGGGGGCTTCCGGCATGAGTTTCTCCTTTGAGGAATACTGAGTATGGTGCGAGGAATATACATTACTGATCCAATAGGCATGAAAGCTTTCTAACAGAGGCGATTAGCCCAATACGAATCCCAAGTGATGTTACACCTGAAGTTCGATTTTTGGAGCGACCCTACTATAAGTCTTTCGCCGGGCTGAAGAAAGCATGTTGGTGACGGACAACGATTTGCTAACCATAGACTGCTTCAAAGCCGTGTTTACACCGGCGATTTTGATTGGAACGGTAGAACCTATCGCGGCACTCACGAGCCGCTGATTTCGACCGCGCTATTCGAGCGTGTACAGGAGATTCTCGATGGCCGCTACTCGACCAAAGAGAAAGTCACCAAACACGAGTTTACATTCTCAGGGCTTGTGCATTGTGGGCGCTGCGGCTGCGCCCTCGTAGGCGAGAAGAAGAAAGGCAAATATGTTTATTACCATTGCACAGGCAACAAAGGAAAATGCCCCGAACGCATTTCGGCTTCTCCAAGATTCGGCGATTACAATTTTGGAACCTCCCCATTGCCGAAAGTGCAAATTGGAAGCTCGGTCTTGCCGGAAGTTGAGAGCGTGGATGCGGCGCGGGGATCCGGCGTGGGTGGCCTCGGCTGAACAGGAGGTAGTGGTCGTTGGTTGTGAAAAGACTGTGGCTTTGGACACGGACCCAAGCTGCTTTAATCTCCCGCGCGACTTCGGCGTCACACTCACATTAGCTTCGTTCTTTGCTCGGTTCGCGCTTCTTTATTTGAACGAACGCTGTTGATAACGCAGTATGTATCTCTAATCTGCCGGCTTCAAGAGTCCCTTCCATCTTAACTGCAAAGGCACCGGGCCGACGAAGAGCAAGAATCGAAAACTCAGCACAAGACTCTTTAACTTGTGCAGTCCCACTAAAGACCAATTCGCCATTTGTACGGTATACCAGAATATTAATCACATCACGGTCGCTGGTTGGGGAGGTTAGCAACAAGTATGAAACAGAATACAACCCGGTCCCTTCACTTCTGAGAGCAACGACACCAGGGAATGCTCTCCGTTCTGCCAGCATTCTGACAGTGTTATCACCAACAAAGTTTCTGTTGAGAAGTATCATCCAGGCGTTCCGACCGCACCGAGCCTGATACATAGGATGTTCAGAGAACTCGATCCCGAATGGTTGGTCCGCAAGTGACCGCAGACAAAACTCTGCGTCGGTATCGCCTGCTCGGGTGATTAGGAATGGACGAGCAGCATAAGGCTGAACCTCTAAGTGGTCGCTAGTCTGGGGAATCGGCAATTCACCTTCTTCCAAGCCCAACCGGTGAGTGATGAGCGTTGCGGCGAATTTAGCCTGCGATACTGCCAACCCTTTTGCATACTCTCGGGCACTAAAGATCGCATCGAGCGCGATCTTGTCACCTATACGTCCGAGCGCCTTCATGACGCCCATTAGCACACGCTCATCACGAACTTGACTATTCTTGATGAGGATTTCCATCGCCACTGGTGTGTTTACCTTGCCCAAGTTTATCGCAGCCACATACCGAATCTCAGGAGATTCCGTCTCGTCATCCAAGACCACTTCAAAATCGCGGTGTTTATTGGGAAAGTCGGAAGCTAGTAAGAGCGCCATGGCGCGCGTTCGTGAAAAAGTGGTATCCCTACCGATGACCACATCCCGGAGCCGCTTTAGACTAAGCTCATCCGGGTTCAAGATTACTTCTTCGGACAGTCTTAGATGTCTTGAATGAAGGGGCGACTTTGACAGACATAACTTTAACCCTGCTTTCATGTTTGGCAACCAGCCCTCATCGAGCAATGCAGCTTCATCTCCCCGCCTTGACCGCCCGTAAGTTGTCCACCGTTGGGACTCTCCGGGAACATTAAGTTATCGTCAAGAATACCAATCACACTCTCAGGGATATTGAGAAGCGTTATAGTGGAAAGTTCAATGACGTGTCGGAGGCCGAGATAGTGGCCGACTTCATGCGCGAGTACTTGACCGATGAAGGGACCAAAATCTTGATTATCCTCAATCCCAATCACACATCCGCTATCGTCCTTGCCATCTTTGTCGCACGATCCATTGACTGGAGATTTTCCGCTCGCGTCACCCATGATAAGGCGCACTAAGAAAACATCTATGCCGACGTTCGGAACACTAAATTCGTTTATGAGATGGTGAAATTCGGCATCATCATCGATAACCTCATGACCAGGAGGGATGACGAAGCGCTGAATACGACCAATGCCCAAGCTTACAGTGGCGTAGATGTTACGCATGACTTGTAACGCAAGGTCAATTTGCTTTTGTTGGGAGGCATCGAAGCTTGCAGTTGGCTTCGACGGTCTCTGCGTCACCGCCTAATACAGTTCCAGACATATACCTGCCTCCCGTCTTTTATTGTTGCGGTTTGTGAGTAATGGAATGACTTAAACTTTAACTATTGTCTTTCATTGAATCTACAGACTTCTGCCTATCGAATCCAATCTCTCTCACTGACATAATACTAAGCTATGTGACGGGCCATAACTGCCACATAGTCTCTGGCGATACAAAAAGCGCTCAACTACGGATTAGATATTACAACTGCAGAATGATACGCCGATATGGTGGAAATGCACAGAAATGCAGAACGAATACTCGGCATTAGGGATTGCATCCCGAGACACTTGCGTCGGAGGACAGACGAAACATACTCCGGTTCGTTTAGAACTTTGCATGCCTTTCTGGCCTATCACGATTCTTTCAATCTAGAAGGGATTATCTGCTGAAGACTATCGGAACCATTAAGTTGCCGCGGCGGCAAATTAATGGTTCACGTGACATAAGTGAGTCTTTGAAAAGAAATGGCGGACCATACGGGACAATCTTCGCAACTTTTTGCTGACGCCTCGAACCGAAATGCTCAGTTTTTTGCAACAGTTGCGAGTAGCGCTAGCGGAAACGTTAGCCTAAAACCCCTACTCAACGAAAGATGTTTGCTCCCATTGGCGATGTCTGCGCAGACAAGAAGGCAGCGCGTAGCGTGAATGTCCTTACTGAGTGCCGCTTGGTCTCAGGCTCCGAACTGTGGTCATTGAGGATCCAGTCCTTCAGATGCCACATGGATTGGCTGTGAACACGATAACGTCATAGAACGACAATCCGCTCATCACTTTATATGGATCACCAGTCTCAACGATCTTCATGAGGCGATCAATGCGCTCTACTTGTTCTTGATAGAACTTCTCCATCTTTTTTCATCCAACGCTTGGGTTAACCGGGGGTGGTTCCGCGCCATCGTCGCCGAGCCAAACTTGGTGGGGTGACGCGATCCGCCGGCGGTTTAACGCTTCGTTCTGCGCCGGCGATTAAGAACGAACCGCTAACAGCGCTTTTTCAACCATGGGAGGAACGGTGATCTCACAGAAACGTTTGGCTTCAAAGCCGTAATCTTCGCCGCTTTCATCGACGACCCGAAGCAAACCTTCAGCCTCAGCTTCTCTATCGGGAATATAGCGGTAAAGCTTTCCGACCTCCAACGATGCTGGATAGCCTTCGTTATCGAGACAAACTACGAAATGGACCATCTCTTTCTTCTTCATACCTAATCTAACAACGGCAACTTCAACTTGAATTCTCGTTTTCCCACTCCGTGCGCTTCATACCAATGAACTTCGGCTAACCGTATCGTACCATTCGCCAGTCGGACCTGCGCAACTCCTTTTCGCTTGCGCCAACGAATACCACCATAAAATTTTCGAAGACGATTGCGGTCGCGAACTCCCTTGCCTGTGGCAATAGTTTCAATCTCTGCTATCTCGCTGACTATTTCAAAGTCCATTGTGAGGAGCTTCCTCTAGGAATTTTTTCGCAAAAACAATTAAGCGCTGCGTCTGGTTTCAAAATCAGATTGCCACAATGCTTGTCGATGTCACCCTGGCTGCTTTTCAAAGAATGAACGCAGAATAGAACATTATAAGCACTATGGGAATAATTAGAAGCCAAAGGCACAAAGCGCCAAACCAATTTCGCTTAGCCCGTTTGTAATCGACGTCAGCGGTTTTGATTCTGCCAAACTTGATCTGCCAGTAGATGAGCCATGCGGGTACAGCAATGAAGCCGATCAGCATTATGATCAATCCCACTAAGCCTACAAATGGAACGAAGCGAAGAAAAAAGCCTACCCACATCGCTCCCGCGAGGTTTCTTAAAATACTGGCCTCATTGCAAGAGCGATTGATTTTGTCCTGTAATTCAACGGCCGCGTTAGCCACTTGGGGATCGATAGCTATCGAACAATACTTGCACCTTTCCATTCCGGAATTGATGAATTCATGACAGTTCGGGCATGGAAAGGTTTTTAGCGCGAACATGAGGCATCCTCGGCTTTCATTTTCTAGGTCACGTGCTTTCGGCAGGTGTCAGGGTCAAAACTCGTCGCGCATGACCTGATCGTGAACCAGGTGCAATTACTATAAGCCGCTTGGCAAAAGAAAGGCCGCTGGAGTTTTATTATAGTTACAGTAAGTCTTTGAAAAGAATGGCGGAGGGGACAGGACTCGAACCTGCATAGCCTTTCGGCCGGCGGTTTTCAAGACCGCTGCACTACCATTATGCGACCCCTCCGCAGGTTGGCCTCAAGAATATAGCGCATCACTGTTTGCGGGCCAAATTAGTCTCAGCCACAGATTGCACCGAGGCCCCGGATGAGGCACGATCACATCCAACAGACATGCGCGTTACCATCGGCCAGATCAACACCACCAACGGCGACTTCGAAGCCAACACTAACAGCGTCATCCGCGGCATCGAACAAGCAAAACAGCAAAATTCCGATCTCGTCGTCTTTCCCGAAACCTGCATCCAGGGCTACACATCGCTCGACTGGTTTCTCGATCGCGACGTGCAGCGTTGCGCACTCGGCCCGCTCGAAAGAATCGTGCCCGCAACTGACGGCATCACCGCCATCGTCGGCACGGTCAGGCCTTCGGGCTTAACCACCGGCCGCCGTCTCTACAACTCCGCCGCGATCATTCGCAATCGTGAACTCCTCGGCTTCGCCGACAAGACGCTGCTCCCCGAGTACGATGTCTTCGACGATCCCCGTTACTTCCAGCCAGCGCCTGAACGACACCTTTTTTCCGTTGTCGATCGCAAACTCGGCGTCGCCGTCTGCGAAGACTTCTGGAACGACAAAACGTTCTGGCGCGAACGCCTCTACGCAAACGATCCCGCTGATGAATTGATCGAACTTGGCGCTCAGGTGCTCGTCTCGATCAACGCGTCGCCTTTCAACAAAGGCAAGATGGGCCAACGTTGCGCAATGGTCTCGCACCGCGCCAAAGCCGCCAACCTGCCGATCGTGTTTGTGAATCTTGTCGGCGGAAACGACGGCATCATCTTCGACGGCGCCAGCATCGTTGCCGACGCGAACGGAAAGATCATCCTGCAAGCGCCGCCGTTTCAGGAGTTCATCGGTACTGTCGATCTGGATTGCGATGCCCCCGATCAATTTTGCCTGCCCGGTGACGACATCGAAACGATTCACGACGCACTCGTCCTCGGCATTCGCGACTACGCGCACAAAAACCGTTTCGAGCGCGTGGTGATCGGCTTGTCAGGCGGCATCGATTCAGCCGTCGTGGCCGCACTTGCGTGCGAAGCCATCGGCGCGGAAAACGTTTTGAGCGTCATGATGCCGTCGCCCTACTCGTCGCGCTCGAGCATCGACGACTCCGTCGCAATGGGCCAGCGCTTAGGCATGCCCGTGATCGAGCATCCAATTTCCGGCGCTTACGAAATTCTGCGCGCGGAACTAAACCTCCCCGTGCCTTCACGCGAAAACAGATCCGTCGCCTCTGAAAACCTGCAATCACGTTTGCGCGGAAACATTCTCATGTCGATCTCGAACGCGGAGAATCGCCTGTTACTATCTACCGGCAACAAGTCGGAACTCGCGCTCGGCTATTGCACGCTTTACGGCGACACAAACGGCGGACTCGCGGTGATCGGCGACGTGTTGAAAACAGAAGTCTACGCGCTGGCGAATTATCTCAACCGCGATCGCGAAATCATTCCGCAATCGATCATCGCCAAACGGCCGTCAGCCGAACTCGCGCCCGATCAGTTTGACGATCAATCGTTGCCGCCTTACGACCAGCTCGATCGCGTGCTGAAGTTATACTTCGAACAGAAAGCCACGCCGCGCGAGATTGCCGACCAGGGATTCGAGCCGCAGTTTGTGCAGGACATACTCAATCGCGTCGAGTCGCCGGCGAATGAATTCAAGCGACGGCAACTGCCACCGACGTTGATCGTTTCGCGAAATGCGATTGGCGTTGGCCGGCGCAGGCCCGTTACTCATCACTATCGTCGCGAGCAGTTGAGTTGCTAAGCTCTTTCTGGACTCACTCTCGATTCAAATCAATCAGCTTGCGAGGTTCACTAATGAAGTTCACGAAGGCATTTGCCCTGATGCTCCTGGCCGCGCTCCTTTCGCTTCCCCTCTTCGTCGCTTACGCCGCGGGCGGAAGCATTGAAGGACGAATAACCGATGAGAAAGGCGGCCCAATTCCCGGCACGACAGTAAAAGTCACTAACCGAGCAACGAAGCAAGACTTCACCGCGGTGACGGACGCCGACGGCCATTACAAGATCGAAGCTCTTCCGGCCGGTACTTATGACCTCAACGTTACGGCCAAAGATTTCAAAGAGTCGCAGCAAAAGGACCTCAAAGTCGAAGACGGCGTCGCGAAGCAAGCGGATCTCAAGTTGGAGATCGCGTCGGTCGAAGCGCAGGTAAAAGTTCAGGCCGGCCCGCAAAAAGCCAATCTCGATCCCATTTATCAGTCGCTGCGACAACTCGCCAGGGCGGATCAGGATTTCGGCGGTCCATACGCCGTCGTCAACAACCTCACGCTGAAGCGCGATGCCGCAAACTTCAACCTGAAAACCGGCGAACTGTATTTCATTGCGCCGGTCGAGAATCGCTACACGGCGGCCGTGTTTATCGGCGAGGGCGAGTTAACGCTTACGCCGCCGACGCCAGTCGAGAAAAGCAGCCTCAAGATCTTCACCGGTGAAGAGGGCCTCGCTGAGCAGTTCACGCATCTCGTTATTCGGTTTACCGACAAGACATTTGACGAAGTCAAAGCATCGGGCAACGCGACGATGAAATCCGGTGGTCCAGCCGCGAGCCAGGCCCGCGATCTTTATCGCAGCAACCAGGAACTCCTGCGCAAGCGCCTGCACGACAATCGCGAACTGCGCACGTTGTACGATCTTTACAACCCCGGCCACGAAGGCTTCTTCAACGCGTACATCAACGGCAAGCGATTCAACAAACTCATCTTCCAACTCGAGCCATTCGGTGCTTCTTTCGTCCAACCAGAAGAGGTCGTGTTGTCCAGTTACGGTGACACTGACTTTGGCTGGTGGACGGCTTTTCATCGCGAAGATGAGTACAAGCAGAACAAGGCTTCCAGTTCAGAAGACCGGCGAATTATCGACATCACGCACCACGAAATCGATGCGGCGATCAAAGGCGCACACCTGGCGGCGACCGATCGCGTCACGTTTCGCAATTTGATACCGGGCACACGCGTAGTGCCTTTCGATCTTTTTCGCACACTGCGTGTGACGCACGTGACCGATGCTGAAGGTAACGAGCTGAATTTCATTCAGGAAGGAAAGGACGATGACGCGGACTTTGGCGTGGTTCTCAAGAAACCACTCGACGCCGGCCAAACAGTTCAGTTAACGATTCAGTACGACGGCGACGACGTGCTGCGTGATTCGGGCGGCGGCAACTTCATTCTGGTGTCGCGTGAGAACTGGTATCCGGCGAACGCGAACGTGCTCTTCTCTCGCGACCACGCGATTTTTGATATGACGTTCCGCTATCCGAAGCAATACACGTTTGTCGGCACGGGCGCGCCCGTCGAGCCTGACTCGCGCGAGGGCGACATCTCTGTCGCGAAGTGGTCCAGCGGCAAGACCGAGCTTGACGTTGCCGGTTTCAACTACGGCCGCTTCAAACGCAAAGAGATCGCCGATAAAGACACCGGCTACAACATCGAGTTTTATGCCAACGTCGAGGTTCCGAATGAACTGAAGCAAATCCAGGCGAACATCGAACAGATGGAAAGCCGGGGCCAAAGAACCGAGACGACACTGAGTTCGATCTCCACCACCGGCATGGCTGATACCGCACTCGCTGACGCGCAAAACTCCACGCGCATCTACAACATGTTCTTCGGCAAGCTGCCGTACACGCGCCTGGCGATGACGCAGCAACCGGCGAGAGACTTCGGGCAGGCGTTCCCGACGTTGGTCTATATGCCTTACATGGCGTTTATTGATAGCACCCAGCGTTCGCAACTGCTCGGAACGCAAGGTGGCACGGATAGCTTCTGGCGTTACGTCGCACCGCACGAGATCGCTCATCAATGGTGGGGCCACATCATCGGCTGGGACAGTTATCACGATCAGTGGATGAGCGAAGGGTTTGCCGAATTCTCGGCGTCGCTTTACGTGCAGATGACGCGCGGCAACGATAAATTTGTCGAGTTCTGGGAAAACCAGCGCCGGATCATCACGCAAGCGTCGCCGGCCACGCGCGATCGCAAGCCTTATACGGTCGGGCCACTCACGCAGGGCTATCGCCTCAATAGCGGCAAAACCGGCGACGTCGCGCGCGCCATGATTTACCCGAAAGGCGCTTACGTGCTGCACATGATTCGCATGATGATGTTCAAGCAGACGCAGGGCGACGCGAAGTTTCAGGAGATGATGAAAGACTTCATCCAGACTCATAACAACCAGGACGTCTCGACTGAAGATTTCAAAGCCATCGTCGAGAAGCACATGACGAAAGAGATGGACATCGACCACAACGGCACGATGAACTGGTTCTTCGATCAGTGGGTCTACGGTACTGAAGTTCCCGCTTACAAACTTGAATACAGCGTCGGGCAGGACGGAATGCTGAACGGCAAGATCACGCAGTCGGGTGTTTCGGATAATTTCGCGATGCTCGTGCCGATCTACATCGACATGGGTAAAGGCTGGAGCAAACTCGGTTCGGCGACGATGGTCGGTAACCGGTCCATCGAGATCAAGAACATCAAACTGCCGGGAGTGCCGAAGCGCGTCGCGATCTGTGCTTTGAACGACGTGCTAGCGACGAGCATCGAGAACGGGAAATAAAACCAAACCTTAGTCGAGATGCTTGAAGTCGATCAGTTCGTGATCCAGCAAGTGCGTTGGGACGGCGTTACTGAGCGCGTTGAGCATTGAGGCGCGGATGTGCGGGATCTCCTGTTCGAGGTCCGTGATGAGTTTTTTGATCCGCGCGCGCTTCAGGTTTGACTGCGAGCCGCAGAGATCACACGGGATGATCGGAAACTCACGGCGCGCAGCGTAATCCGCAATGTCGGCTTCGGAACAGTAAGCCAACGGCCGGATCACCGTGTTGCGGCCGTCGTTCGAACGCAGCTTTGCCGGCATTGCTTTCAGCGAACCCACGTAAAATAAATTCAGCAGCAAGGTAGTGATGATGTCGTCGGCGTGATGGCCGAGCGCGATCTTGTTGCAGCCTTCTTCGACGGCGATGTTGTAAAGAATGCCGCGGCGGAGGCGCGAGCAGACGGAGCAATACGTTTTGCCTTCCGGCACGAGTCGCTTGACGATCGAATACGTGTCGCGTTCGACGATCCGGAACGGAACATCGAGCTTGCTGAGATACTCGGGCAGCACGTCCGCCGGAAAGCCCGGTTGCTTTTGATCCAGGTTCACGGCCAGCAACTCGAAATGCACCGGCGAACGGTGACGGATGTCGATCAAAAGGTCGAGCAGCGTGTGACTGTCTTTGCCGCCGGAAATGCAGACCATCAGCCGATCGCCTTCGTCGATCATGCCGAAGTCGGCGATGGCTTCGCCCATGCGGCGCAGCAGTTTAGTCTTCGTCTTGTCCTCATAATGCATGGCTGAGTTTCGTCAGGATGCCATGTCACCCGACCCGCTCGCAAATGGTTCGATTCAGCAAAGCAACTTCTCTCAGCAGAACAAGTCAGGAAGGTGGGCAACGCCCCCGCCGTTACAAGAGCGGGGGCGCGCTTCGCTTGCCCACCTTCCTGACTGTTCTATACTGAGCGCCGTTATAATTTCGTTACAAAGCTAGACATTGTTGGCGTAGTTTGTCTATCATGATGAGCCCGCTTTCGAGCGGCAATTCATTTTCGTACTGGCGCACAACGCTGGGAAATCCACAAACAAAAGGAAAGCGCGACGTTTCGTTGCTTCAAGGTTCCGACGGCCGGTGACTGAACTTCCGCGCCCCCATATTTACGGAGGTAACAAATGCTTAGGATTGGAAAGAATTCCAAGGATCAGGAAGAAACGGACAACTCGAGCCACAAACCGGAAATTCCTGATTACTCCAGTGCCAAACCCTACTCCTCTTATCAAGGAGCGGTGGAAGCAAAACCGGCCCCTGAAGCCGCTATGCCGGCTCGCGGCGCAATGACCGAGAGCGAGAGTCTCGCCCGCGATATCAAGGAAGGAACTTTGAGTGGATTCGTTGGCGGCGGCACTGACGTCACCGGCGAAGCGAATTTTAAGGCGATGATGAGAGTTGACGGCCACTTCTCTGGCCGCATCACCTCAACGAGCGGCACGCTCATCGTCGGCAACAATGGTAAAGTCGACGCCAATATCGAAGTCGCGATCGCCATTATTCACGGCAACATCAATGGCGACATCATTGCGACGCAACGTCTCGAGCTGGGCCGCGCCGGGAAAGTCAACGGCAACATCCAGACTCCGTCGCTGGTGATCGAGCAGGGCGCGATCTTCGAAGGAAGCTGCAAGATGCTGCAAATGCACACCGCCGCCGAGAAGGCGCGCAAAGACGGCAAGAAGGACGAGCCGCTCGACACCACGAAGATGCCGCTGCGAAACGACGCTCCGGCAGCCAAACCGACGGAAGTTGCCAGCGTTTCGAACGTCGTCAGCTAAATACGCCCGCACACATTGACTATCCACAGATTACACAGATTTAATCTGGGTAATCTGTGGATAACTGTTTTCAGGAGCAAAATGAAAAAAGCCGTCGTGCTGACTTGCAGCATCGTGTTGATGCTGGTCGCTGGTGGTCTAACTTACGCACAGGTTCCCCAACCGATTCTGCTTCGCATCACCAGAGCAGAAGACGAACGCCGCTGGGACAACGAACTCCGCGACCTGCTCGCACATCGAGACGCCGCGGTCCGTCGCCGGGCTGCACTCGCCGCGGGACGGATCGGTAATGAAGACTCCGTTTCGACGCTGACAAATCTTCTGAAACAGGATTCGGACGCAAGTGTGCGCGCGATGGCGGCGTTTGCGCTCGGTGAAATCGAATCGATTACTGCCGCGGACGCGCTTGTCGAGGTTGTCAAAAACAACGTCGAGCGTGGCGAGTTGCGCGCGCGTGCGTTGGAAGCGCTCGGCAAGATCGCAGCGGCGTTGCCGGCGGATCAGAAAGCGCGTCAGAGTGAACTAGGCGCGGTGATTCGCGACGCGCTCGAAGTCGAAGCAAAGCAAAACGGGAGCGACAATCGCTTGACCGTGCTGCTTGGTTTAACTGCTGCACTGCGTTCACGGCCTGAGAATGGCGGACCAACGATCGCGAAGTTTCTCAACTCGCCCGACGCACGTATTCGCTCCGACGCCGGAAACGCGCTCGCCCGCTTGCGCTTGAAAGACGGCAACGAACAACTGCGAAAGCTGTTAACCAACGATCCCGATCCGAATGTGCGCGCCAACGCCGCTCGCGTGCTCGGCGCCACGGATGACAAAATCTCTTTCGACGCGCTGGTCAAAGTGGCACTCGAAGACACGGATTCGCGCGTTCGCGTCAGCGCAATTCGTGCCCTGGGCGGACTGAAAGATCCGCGTGCTGCCAAACCGCTACTCAAGAACTCCGTGACTGATCAAAATGAGTTGCTGGAGATCGCGACCACGGTCGGCCGATTGTTGTCACTGAGCCAGGACGATGAGGCGATCGCATGGTTACGCGCGGCGGAGAAACGATTCAATCACACGGCGCCGGAAGTCGAAATTGCCTGGGCACGCATTTCCCCGCCGAGGTACCTGGCCGAATTGGATCAGAAGGCGATTACAGCGGACTGGCACGCTACGGCAGCGGTCGCTAATGCGCTGACAGAGTTCGCGACCTTACCCGAGGGGTTTTCAAAGAAAGATTTCGCAGTAACTTCTGGTCGAGAACTGCTCCAGAAAATGCTCGAGTTCAAGAATGTCGACCCCGCGATTCCGGATGTGTTGCGCGCCTTCATGGCGTTCAAACCAATCGGCTTCCAAGAAGTAATGATTGCTCACTTGCAACATCCCGACGTGATCGTTCGCGCCACCGCCGCTGATCTGCTCGGCAATGAGCCGCCGAATCCCGCGATCACGCAAGCGTTGATCGCCGCGTGGTCGCGCACAACGAAGGATTCACTCAACGACGCCGCACTCTCGATTCTCGACTCACTCGGCAAGCAAAAGACGCCAGCCGCGAACGACGCCATCAAAGCCGCGCTCGATTCGCTCGACTATCTCGTCCGGCGGCGCGCCGTCGCAGTGCTGAAAGCGAACGGCTTGGGCGACTTCTCCGCCCGCATCGGCACCGTCAAAACCCGAAATACCGATGCCGATTACCGCCGCGCCCTCGCCCGAACCGGGAAAAAGGTGCAGGCCGCAGTGACTACCAGCAGAGGTTCATTTACTATGGAGCTACTCCCCAGCGACGCCCCTTTGACAGTAGACAACTTCGTTCAGCTTGCCCGGCGGAACTATTTCAACGGCATTACGATTCATCGCGTGGTGCCCAACTTCGTGATTCAGGACGGCGACCCGCGCGGCGACGGCAACGGCGGGCCCGGTTACCAGATTCGCTACGAGATAAATCAGGTGCTTTATGATCGCGCGGTTCTGGGGATGGCACTCTCAGGCAAGGATACCGGCGGCTCGCAATGGTTTGTGACGCACGCGCCGCAACCGCACCTCGACGGTGGCTATACAGTTTTTGGACGCGTGATCGCGGGCATGGAAGTAGTCGATAAGATCTCTCGCGGCGACGTAGTTAAGTCGATCGCAATCCGATAAGAGTTCAGGTGACAAAAAATTTCTCAAAAGTTCTTTTGTTGTGTCTCTTGTGCCTCTTCTGTGGCTCAATAGCAGCCCAAACTGAATCCGAACCGGTCGAACGGCATCGTTACAAGATCGATCTCAAGCTCGATAACGATCTTCTTTCTTACACCGGCACGGAAACCGTTCGCTGGATCAATCGCGGCGAGAAGCCGACTTCGGTCATCTACTTTCATCTCTATTCGAACCTTCGCTCCGGCGATCAAGGCGCATCCGGCAATGCCGACGAACCTGACGAACCACGCCTCGAGGTCGTCGATGTTCGCACCGCAGCAGAGAAAATCCCGCTCTTGTCGGCACTCGACGATCAGGGCACAACGCTGCGCATCAACCTGCGCGATCAGGTCGGTCCCGGTGGTGCGGCCGAGATCGTCATCATCTTCAAAGGCTCAGTGCCTGAGATCGACCGCGACGAAACCAGCCTGACGACGCACGTCGTGAAGCAAGTCAGCGCCGCCTTGCGCAGCGATCGCGAAACGCGCCGCGCGCGCGACATCAACTTTCTCTGTCGCGGCGTGATGCTGCTCGGCAGTGCGTATCCGGCGTTGACCGTTCACGACGGCGACGAATGGCGCCGCAAAGTCGAACCGTCAGTCGGCGATTTTGTTTTCAACGAAGCGGCGGATTACGAAGTGAGTGTGACCGCTCCTGCCGGTGTCGAGGTCTTTACTTCAGGACTCGAAACCGGTACGCGCTCAGAAAAGAACACGCAAACTTTCACGGCCTCGGCCATGCGCGATTTCGCGATCCTCGCCGGCCGCGGGTTGCACAGCGAACACACAGAAGTGGACGGCATCAACGTTCGCTCGATCTACTTCACCGAACACGAACGCGTCGGCAAACGCGCGCTCGTCGTCGCGGCTAATGCCCTGCGCACTTTCACGAAGATTTTTGGGCCGCTGCCGTTCAAACAGATCAGCGTCGCAGAAGCGCCGCTCGTCGCCGGCCTCGGAAGCTGTGAGTTTTCCGGCTTGAACATCATCGCCAGCGCTTTCTTCGTCGACTTCGACTCGCCCGCAGTACGCAACCTCCCGGAGATCATTCGCGAGCAACGCCCGTCGGTTGAGGAGAGTCTCGAATGGACGGTCGCACATCTTGTCGCGCATCAATGGTGGGGCGCTGCCGTGGGCAACGACCCGGCGCGGGAGCCGATACTCGATGAAGCACTTTCGTGCTGGTCGTCGCTGCTCTACTACCGAAACATGTATGGGCCGGAAAAGGCCGCGGCTGTGTTGGACGATCAGGTGCGTGGCGTCTATCGCTTGTATCGCACTTTCGGCGGCGACGATATGGACGCAAATCGCCCCTCGCGTGACTACCGCAACACGTTTCAATACGCAGCAATCGTCACCGCGAAGGGCGCGTTGATGTTTGTCGATCTGCAAAACTCGATGGGCGAAGACAAAGTTTTCGCTGCGCTGCGGAAATATTATCAAGCGAACCTTTACGAGATTGCGCAACTCGAAGATCTGCGCATCGCGCTGGTCGCCGAGGCGCCGATCGAACAAAGGCGAGAAATCGGTCGTACATTCACCCGCTGGCTAACGGCCAAACGCGGTGACGAAGACATCGCGCCTCCCGACGAGCAACTGGCCGCGTCGCTGGGAATTCAAGCGAAACAAGCTTCGCCACGATCGGGTGATAAAAACGCCTTTGGAGCTTTCGCGAGGGTGGGGAAATTCTTTTGGCAACAAATGACACGTATTCGTTGAGGGTATTTAACAAGTATTCGCCGAGATCCGAGGCGAATGTCGAGACCAGTCTCGAACGCCTGAGCTGGCTCATGGACGATCTCTTCCGCGTGCCGGTGCTCGGCTGGCGCTTCGGGCTCGACGCCGTGATCGGCTTGATTCCGGGTTTCGGCGACACCGCCACTTCACTCGTCTCCTTCTACATACTCGCCGCCGCCGTTCGCTATCGCGTGCCGAAGATCACGTTGCTCAGAATGGGCCTGAACATCGGCATCGACTACGTCGTCGGTTCGCTGCCCGTCGTCGGCGACGTTGCCGACGCCTGGTGGAAGTCGAACCACATGAACATCGACCTGCTGAAAAAAAGAGCGACCGTGTCCAGTCAGGAAGCACGGTCGGGAAGAATCAGCGATTGGTTTTTTGTGGGCGGAATTATTCTGGGCTTAATCGTTTTGGCGATCGGGAGCGCATTTCTCAGTCTTTATCTCTTGTACCGTGTCAGCCAACTTCTAACACTGTAGGCTCCGGCAGTAAACGTTCAAGCGCCGACTTCAACATGTCCAGGCCGCGTTCACCCGCGGCAAAACTCTTCAACTTGCCTTCCGCGTCAAACAGGTAATACGCGGGCACGTACCCCTGATCGTTCTGAAACACGTCTTTGAGCTTGTGTTCGTTGTCGATTGCCACCGGCTCAGTCATGCCGTACTTGCCGATCAACTCGCGCACGGCTTCGACGTTCGTATCAGTCTCATAGCGCGGCATGTGAATGCCGATTACGCGCAAACCCTGAGCGCGCTTTTCATCACGCCATTGCCCGACGCGCGGCAAATTGTCTTTGCAAATTCCGCAGCTCACGGACCAGAAGTGAACGAGCGTCGGATGGCCCGCAGCCTCTGACTCCGCGTGGGCCTGTGTGCCGCCAAACCACTCAGTCGCGCCTTCCAGCCGCGGCATCTGTGTACCAATCTTCATCGCCATGTTTGTTTTCTAACCACAGATTACACAGACTGATTTTTCTGCCTGTGTAATCTGTGGCCTGGTCCTATTAGTTAAGGGTTTTCTGTCCTGGTTTCCACTCAGCCTGGCAAAGCCCGCCAGTCTGCAACGCCTGGATCACTCTCAGCGTTTCCTCGGCCGAGCGGCCGACGTTCAGGTCGTGGACGACCTTGTAGCGAAGCACGCCTTCCGGATCGATCACGAAGAGACCGCGCAGCGCGATGCCTTTGCTTTCAATCAAGACGCCGTAGTCGCTCGACACTTTCTTCGTCGAATCCGCCGCGAGCGGGTAGTTGAGTGCTTCCACGCCGCCCTTGTCGCGCGGAGTGTTCAGCCACGCACGATGCGAGTAAACCGAGTCAGTCGAAATGCCGATGATGTCGGCGCCGATATCAACGAAGTCCTGGTGACGATCGCTGAAGGTAGTCAACTCCGTCGGGCAAACAAACGTGAAGTCCAACGGATAAAAAACGAGTACGAGCCACTTGCCGCGGTAGTCAGAAAGCTTCACCGGTTCGTTAAGTTTCTCGATGTTTTTCGTCGAGGCCATTTCAAAATCCGGCGCGGGCTGGCCCACCATCGCCTTCTCAATTGCTACTCCTGTTGCTGCTGTCATTTATCCTCCAAGTACCTCCAAAAAAGTTGAATTATTCCGTTAAGAAGAACGCCCGAGCACTACCACTTCTCCCGACACTCGGGACAGGTGCCGCGCAAGGTCAGGTGAACTGACTCTGCTTTGAAATGTGATTTGCGTGCGGCGGCCTGCATGAGTTTGGCCGCGGCCGGCAGTTCGAAATCGACGAGCTTGCCGCAATCGTTGCAGATGGCGTGATCGTGACGTTCGGTTTCGCGATCGTAGCGGCTGGCGCCGTCGCCAAAACTAATCTCGTGAACGAGGCCGGCTTCTTTCAGGTAGCGCAACGAGTTGTAGACGGTTGCGTGGCTGATGCCGGGCAGACGTTGGCGGGCGGCTTCGAAGATGTCGTTGGCGGTCGGGTGATCTTCGCGTTCGCGGATCACCTGAAAGACCGCTGCGCGTTGCGGCGTCAGCTTATGATCGTTGGCTTTGCCGGTTTTCTTGGCGTTAGCTGCTTTCACAGTGGACTTAGACTAATTCTAAAATCTGCGTCCTGTCAAGCGGGCAGGAGTTTGGCCACGGATAATTGCGGATGGCCCTTCACGAAGTCGACGATGTTGTCAACGTAACTCGCGAAGGATGGGCAGTGGATGCCGTGAGGAGCGAGCAGCGCCTGGGCCTGAGTGGTGTCGTAGAGCTGTTTCACAAAGAAATACGGCACGGCATGATGCGGCAAGCCAGTGATCTTTGGCGACGGCGGCAACATAAGCAGGAAACGCACCCACGATGCAGGCGCGGTAATACGCGAGCGTTTGCCGTTGAGCGATTGCGCGATCGTGGTGAAGAGTTCGTTAGTGGTGAGTGGCGCCGGATCGGCAAGCTGCACCGTCTTGCCGACCGCCTCCGCTTCAAACGCGAGCGCCGCCATCGCGTCCACGACGAAATCCACCGGCACGAGATTGAGGCTAACGCGCACGTTGCCGATGTTTATGCTCGACAAAAACGGAAAACGCAGCAAGTAAAGAATCAGGTAATAAACACCGTCGTACTTCACCGTTTCGCCCGTTTGCGAATCGCCGCAAACAACTGACGGGCGATGAATCGTGACTGGCAGCGAGTCTTTCACCGACTCCACTTCCCGCTCGGAAAGATACTTCGACTCCTCGTAGAAATTGCGATAACCCGCGTCGTGGCGCAGTTCAGTTTCGAGAATGACGCCTTCGCGTTTGCCGGCGACGTAACAAGTCGAAACGTGATGAAAGTGGCGCAGCGACGGAAGCGAACGCGCAAACTCGATCACGTTGCGAGTGCCGCCGACGTTGACGCGCATCGCGGGCTCGCGCGGAACGGCGAGATCGTAAAGCGCGGCCAGGTGAAAGATCCGCGTGGCCTGTTGTTGCGCAACAGCGAATTCCGCCGGCGCCAGGCCCAACTGCGGTTGGGTGATGTCGCCCAAAACGATCTGAAAATCAGCGGGCGCACGCCCGGTCAAGCGAGCGATGCGATCGATCTCGATTCGCGCGCGGTCCAACCATGAGGGCTGCACGAGCAAAATGAAGTCGCACTGCTTCCGCGCCAGGCGCTCGAGCAGACGGTCCGCGATGAAGCCCGGAAAGCCAGTGATGAAAAATGTCTCTCTATCCGGCATTGAACCACCCGAGTATAATTCACGTCCTTCGCCGATTCCGAATTCAACGACGGTTTTGATTTCTCCGTGCCTCTGTGTTCTTTGAAAAATAAACCACAGAGACACAGAGGCACAGAGAAGGTGTCCCAGGAATCTGGGCGACAGGGCTGTTTGCTTTAGAAGCCGCGGAGAAACATGGCCAGGTTTGCATGTCTCTGTGTCTCAGAGAAGGTGTCCCAGGAATCTGGGCGACAGGCTGTTTGTTTTAGAAGCCGCGGAGAAACATGGCCAGGTTTGCATGTCTCTGTGTCTCTGTGTCTCGGTGGTTAATTTCACCGCGTGCAACCACAACGAGGTAAATATGATCAAGCCGCATTTAGTGTTAACGCGCCGCATCGCCCTGGCTTTCACACTGATCGTTGTTGCCTTTCTCGCGAACGCGTCGCCGCAAAAGTCCGAGTGCAACGTTCGCGTGACGCTGCTGCAAGTCAACGACGTCTATCAATTCTCACCAGTCGATCAAGACACGCGCGGCGGGCTCGCTCGCCTTTTGACTCTGCAAAAATCGATCAAAGCCGAAAACCCAAACACGCTCTTTCTGCTCGCCGGCGACACGATCTCGCCGTCCGTCGAGTCGATCACTTACAAAGGCGCGCAGATGATCGAAGCCTGGAACGCCGCCGGTCTCGATTACGCGACGTTTGGCAATCACGAGTTTGATTTTGGGCCAGACGTGTTGCAGCAGCGAATGCGCGAGTCGAAGTTTGGCTGGATCGCGGCGAACGTGATTGACACGAAAACGGGCAAACCGTTCGGCGGCGTAGATCCGTTTGTGATTCGCGAATTTGGCGGCGTGAAGATCGGCATCTTCGGCCTCGTATTGCCCGAGACGAAAATCACCTCGCGGCCCGGCCCGAATGTCGAGTTTCGCAATCCATGCGACACGGCGAAGCAGATGGTTGCAGAGCTTCACAAGCGGGGCGTGAAAGTCGTGGTGGCGTTGACGCACTTGTCGCTGCGTGAAGACAAGGAAGTTGCGCGCTGCGCCGGCGTGAACCTGATCATCGGCGGCCACGAACACACGCTGCTGCAGTCGTACGCGGGCGGTGCGCCGATCTTCAAAATGACGGCCGACGGCCGTGAGCTGGGGCGCTACGATCTGAATATTTCAAAAACGACCGGCGAACTCGAAAGCATCGACTGGAAAGTCATTCCGGTTACGACAGCGACGCAAGAAGCGCCGGAGTTCACGGCCGTTTACCAGAAATACGCGTCGCTGCTGACCGAACTGGCGAAACCAGTGGGCCAAACGAGCGTGCCGCTCGAAGCGCGCAGTGCGGAAAATCGCACGCGAGAAACGAACGTCGGCAACTTCATCGCGGACGCGTTTCGCCAGGCGACTGGGGCGGACGTCGCGCTGCTGAACGGCGGCTCAATTCGCGCGGATGAATTGATCGCGCCCAGCCAGTTGACAGTAAGGGACGTGTTGTCGATGCTACCCTTCAAAAACAAGCTGGTTAAGATTGAAATAACCGGCGCCACGCTGCGTGCGGCACTTGAGCACGGCGTGAGCCGCAGCGCGGAAGATGCCGAGCCCGGTGGTTTTCCGCAGGTTTCGGGGATTGAGTTTTCGTTCGATGCCTCGCGCAAAGCCGGTGAGCGGATTGTCGAGTTGAAAGTGAATGGCCAGCCGCTCGACGCGACGAAAAAATACACGCTCGTTTCGACGACGTTCGTGGCCGTTGACGGTGGCGATGGTTATGCGATGCTGAAGGGTGCGAAGATCGTGCTGTCGCCGGATCAGGCGCCGCTGGATTCGGAGGCGTTGCAACGCGCCATTAGCTCAGTGGCGTCGATTGCGCCGGCTGTCGAAGGACGGATCAAGCGTTTGGATGTGGTTAAGAAGGCGGATTCGGCGTGTAAGTAAATTATGGAGATTCGAGACGACACTTCGGCGGGCAGGCGATCCGAAGCCAATCAACTGTTCGAGGAGGCTTACGAAGCGCAGGTCGCCAACGATTACGAGCGGGCGATCGAACTCTACAAGCGCTCGATCGAGACTTATCCGACCGCCGAGGCGCATACGTTTCTCGGCTGGGTTTACAGTTTTCAGCAACGTTATGACGAAGCGATCGACGAGTGCTTAGAGGCGATCCGCGTGGACGACACGCTGGGCAATCCTTATAACGACATCGGCAGCTATCTGCTAGCGAAAGGAGATCCGTACGGATCGGTGCGCTGGTTCAAGCGAGCGTTGCTGGCGCCGCGTTACGAGTCGTACGCGTTTCCGCATTTCAATCTCGGCCGGGTCTATGAAACTCGGCGGCTGTTTCTCGACGCCGCGCGGCATTATGGATTGGCGTTGCAACAGAAGCCGGACTTCGCGGAGGCGGCGGTTGCGTTGCGCCGGATGCAAGGGCGGTTGAATTAACTCACCGGTCGATCTCGATCTTCTTGCCCTTCTCATCAACCGCAACGTAAGTCACTTCCGCTTCTGTCACGCGCACGCGTTCACTCTTCCCGAGGCGCTCAACTTCGACAATCACCCGCACCGTGATCGACGTCGTGCCCAACCGCACCGTGTCTGCGTAAAAACTGACCAGATCCCCGACGTACACGGGCTTGTGAAAGATGACTTCCTTCATCGCCACCGTGACGAAGCGTTCCATCTTCGTCTGCCGGTGCGCGTGAATCGCGCCGGCCGTGTCGATGTAACTGAGAATGACGCCGCCGAAAATCGTGCCGCGTGAGTTGGTGTCGCGAGGCAGCAGCGTGATGCGAATTGCGGGATCTGTGTATTCAGGCATGCGGGCTATCGTAAGCTGGCGGCGCGGTTGGAACAAACAAGGGATCGAGGTGTCTAACCACTGTCGCTCCCCGGATTGGACGGTTGCTGCGAAAGGTCGGTGAAGAATGGTTGCGTTGGCAATGTTGTTTCAGGAAGGCGCCACGGATTTTAACGATATTGGGAAATTGATGCTCGGGGGATTTGCCGTCGCGGTGATTCTTGCCGTGGCGCTGACGTTTTTCCGGTTGAAAGTGCGCGAAAGAAATCCGCGTAAATCGACCTTCACGAGCATAAGTTCCGCCGATTCGGATTAGGTATTGAGCTGCTCGGTGACCCAATCGGTGATCGCGCGCTTCAGGTCGTCGAGGTTGGTATCGAAGAAGTGGCCCGCGCCGTGAATCACGACGAGCCGCACGTTCGTGTGTTTCTCTAATTCCGCGGCCATCTCTTTCACGTGCTCGACGTCGCCATACTCATCACGCTCTCCGTGAACGAGCAGCAGCGGCTTGCGGCACGCTTGCAGAAACTCGAAGTCGTACTTATTCAACGGCGTGCCGATGCCGATCAAAAACTGCACCCGCGAATCCGCAATCCCAACCTCCAACCCAACGCGCGCACCAAACGAGAACCCGCAAAGTGTGATGCTCTGATTCGGATAGTTACTCGCCAGGTAATCAAGCCCCGTCCGCACGTCGTTGCGCTCGCCGCGGCCTTCATCGTGTTGGCCAGTACTCTGGCCCACGCCGCGAAAATTGATTCGCAACGTCACGAGTCCAGCGTCGTTCAGTGCCGCCGCGGCACGAAAGACGACCTTGTTATGCATCGTGCCGCCGCCGAGAGGATGAGGATGAAGAACAAGCGCCACGCCCTTGGGCGCAGCGCTTCGCGGTTCTTTGAGAATGGCTTCTAATTGCCCGTGCTCGGCCGGTATAAACAGATTCCCGCTGGGATACACGCTAAGCCTCGCCGAGCACGGTTTCGCCCTCACCACCGCTCGATTCGCCGCCCTCACCTTCACTCGCTGCTGGCTCTTGCTCAATCGCGGAGCTCTCACTCTCCATCTCAGCGGCGAGTTCGGGAGCGGAAACAGACTTCGTCGCTCTCTTCTTAGCGGCCTTCTTCGTGCCACCTTTGGCGGCTGATTTCTTTCCGGCTTTCTTCGTCGATTTCTTTGCAGCCTTCTTAGTGGTCTTGCCGGCAGCGGCTTTCTTGCCAGACTTCTTGCCGCTTCGCTTACCAGCTTTCTTCGCGCCGGCTTTCTTCGCGGCCTTCTTCGCAGATTTCTTGGCAGACTTCTTCGCGGCTTTCTTCGCGGCTTTCTTTGCTGATTTCTTTGCTGGGCGGCCGCGCTTGCCGGCACTCTTCTTCGCCGCTTTGCCGGCGCCTTTGCGCGCACCTTTAGACTTCTTCGATCCTTTTCTGGCTGCCATTTCCTTCACTCCTTTGATTGATCTGGGTTTGGACCTCAACGTAACAAAATAATTTCCGACTGTCCACGATGTTTTCACGCATGATCATTTCGATGTTAACAATCGATCAGATCTATAGACATGCATCGGCTCTTTCAGCTACAGTAAACCCGCTCTCCACACAAACTCCGATCGGCTTGAATCGTGGGAAGGCCCTAGGATGCGAGATCACTTTTCATCGCGTGTGAGTCCTCTTTTTCGTCCTGCTGTGCACTACCTGAGCCAGTTTGTGCCCAGCCAGATGAATCATTCGGCGGACTTCACTCCCAACACCGAAAAAACGGATCATGAAGGACGCGCGCGCAGATCTGCCCTGGTCGTTGACGACGTAGCGGACGTTACCGAGATGCTGGCGGTGGTATTGAGCCACGCGGGCTACAGTGTCGTGACCGCTTCTTCCGCACCCGCCGCACTCAAGGCGGTACGCGAACAGCAGTTTGACGTGATAATCTCCGACATCGGCATGCCGGACATGAATGGCTACCAGTTGGCGCGAGAAGTCAGGCAGTTGCCGGGTTACGAAACCACGCCGATGGTCGCGGTCACCGGTTATTCAATGTTCGACGACAAGGAACGCTCAACCAAAGCGGGCTTCAACGCCCACATGACCAAGCCGATAGATCCGCGAGCGCTGCTCGCCTTGATCGACCAACTGTAAGCCGGCCGTCCCGAGACGGTTGAGCCATTGATGACGATCTCTTCCCGCATACTTTCCCGACTAGGATCCGAATCAACCATCAGAACCCTCCAGTTTCTCATCGGCGTCGTTGCCGTCGTCCTCATTTTCCGCGAACTCCAATTCTCAACCAACGCCATCTGCTGCGGTGATTTCGACGGCTACTATCACGTCAAATGGGCGCGAACGCTGTGGGAAGGGATGAAGCACAAATCGTTTCCGCCCAGCTTTCCGTGGCTGCCGCTCACCACGCTGAACACAAAAGACTACGTAGACCACCACCTGCTTTTCCACCTCCTCCAAATCCCGTTCGTGGCTTATCGCGATCCGCGGCTGGGCGGAAAAGTCGCATCGGTCGTCTTCGGCAGTCTCGCCGTTCTGTCGTGCTACTGGGTGATCATTCGTTATCGCATTCGTTATCCGCTCGTTTGGCTAATCGCCCTGCTCGCCTGTTCCGCGCCGTTTCTGTTTCGCATGAACATGGCCAAAGCGCCGCCGCTCGCGATTTTTTATCTGATCATTGCCGTCCATCTGTTCTTCCGCCGCAACAAATACTGGCTGCTGCTCCCGCTCGCGCTGGTCTTTACTTGGACCTACGACCTGTTTGTGCTCCTCATCATGGCGACTGTTTTCTGGGTCGTCGCGATCGGCTGGACCGAACGGCGCTTTGAATGGCGCCCGCTCGTTTGGGTTTTGCTCGGCTGCGCCGCGGGACTCGTCATCAATCCTTACTTCCCCCACAACCTGCAACTGCTTTACGAGCATTTGCAGGCCAAGCTCGTGCCGACCGACTACGCCACGAAAGTCGGCTCGGAATGGTATCCCTACGACTCGTGGGAATTTTTGGGAAACTCCGCGGTCGCGTGCATCGCGATGGTCGTGGGCTACGTCTTCATCGAGCCGGCGGAGCGAACCAAAGCGCAGTACCCGGTTTTCTTTTTACTGTTTTCCACCGTGTTGATGATCATGACGGCGCGCTGGAAACGCATCGCTGAATACTGGCCGCCGTTTGCGATCCTGTTCGCCGGTTTCTCTTTGCAGCCGTGGCTCGCGGGCACACGCAGTTACTTGACGCGGCTGCCGCCGGACGTGCGCGAGGAACTGAAGCCGTTTTTTGATCGGGAAGACTCGTGGTTCACGCGCTTCTCGAGCGACTGGCGCGAAGTGCTGCGGGCGTGTGCGGTGGCGGTCGTGGCGCTCGGGTTGAGCACATTTCTTTTCTTCAATCTGGTCGCAACCGTCAAGGAGATCGGCCAGAGCGAACCGCACAACCGTTACGAAGCCGGCGCCAGATGGATGCGGGCCAACATCCCCGCCGGCCAACTCGTTTTCAACACGGATTGGGACGACTTTCCACGCCTCTATTACTTCGACGACACGCACAATTACGTCTCAGGCCTCGATCCGAGTTACTTGTTTGATCAGCATCCCGACCTCTCGCGACTCTTCGATCGCATTACGCTGGGCCAGGAACAGGATCCGGGCCCATTGATTCGTGATAGATTCGGCGCGCGTTATGTTTTCTCGGACAACGAGCACGAAGACTTCTTTTCGCACGCGCGCGCGAGCGGCTGGTTTGATATTGTTTATGAAGATCCGCAGTGCACAATAATGTATATTCGCGATGAGAAGGTGGATCAATCAGTAGTCGAGCCAGAGTAAATATGCGAGTGAAAATCTTTTTTCCAATTTTGTTTTTATCCCTGTTTCTTGGCGCCTGCGCCCGAACGCCTCCCGCCGCCAATGATAAAGCTGCGCCGGAACCGTCAACCGCGGCCGCTACACCGCAGTCATCGCCGCTTACAGACTTCGAGCAGAAACTTCAATACGTCCGCAACGGCAGCTACACTTACGTCTTTATCTTTTCGCGCAAAGACGGCAAGCCACTCGCTCCAGAGGATAGTGCCGTCCTGCGAACGAACGCGCCTCAAGTTGTCGACTGGGTGGTCACGGATGATAAGAAGAAAGTCGTCGCGGGAACGAACTTTAATCTGGAAGAAGGAAATATGGACGCGCTGAAAAAACGCTTCGTTGTCGAGAATTATTCAGGCCGCTAAGGCTTCAAAACGATCTTTCCAAACTGCGCGCGATCTTCGATCAACTCATGCGCCTGGCGCGCTTCACTCAGAGGCAGCACTCGATCGACCACCGCGTGAATCTTTCCCTCGCGCACAAACTGCAGCGCCTCTAACAACTCAGACTTCGATCCCATAAACGATCCCAACAGCGACAAATGGCGATAAAAGACTTGCCGCAAGTCAGTGCGCGCGTCGAACCCGCTCGTCGCACCACACGTGACCAGCCGCCCGTTGTTCTTGAGCGAACTGATCGAACCGGGCCACGTCGCGGCGCCCGTGTGCTCGACTACAACGTCGACGCCTTTCTTCTCCGTCAGCCGCCGCACTTCTTTGGGCCAGTTGGCCTGCGTGTAGTTGATCGTGACGTCCGCGCCGAGTTCGCGCGCCTTGGCCAGCTTTTCATCCGAACTCGCGGTGGTGAGCACGCGCGCGCCGCGCAGTTTCGCGATCTGAATGGCAATCGAACCAACGCCACTGCCCGCTGCGTGTACCAGCACGTCTTCGCCCGGTTGCACGTTCGCTCGGGTGACCAGCATATGCCAGGCGGTGATCGTAACGAGCGGCAACGCCGCCGCTTCTTCCCAACTCAACTGCGAAGGCTTCGGCACGATGTTCACGCCCGGAACCGCGACGAACTCCGCGTAACCGCCGTCGCGCCGGTAACCAATGATGTCGTACTCGCGGCAGAGATTGTCCCGTCCGCTCAGGCAAGCTTCGCAATGCCCGCACGAGACACCAGGCTGGACCATCACTTCGTCGCCGGGCTTGACCCATGTCACGAGTTCGCCGGCTTCACGTACGACTCCTGCAATGTCGTTGCCGAGAATGTGAGGCAGAGGAATTTCGATGCCGGGCAGGCCGTTGCGCGCGAAGAGATCGAGATGATTCAGCGCACACGCCTTCACCTCGACGAGTACTTCGTTGGCTCGAATACGCGGCTCGGGCATGTCCGCGTATTCGAGCACCTCGGGCCCACCATGAGTTCTGAAGATCGCGGCCTTCACACGAGTTGTTCCACGGATTTTTCGCTGGCTTGCTCGCGCGCGTGGTAAGAGGAACGCGTCAAGGGGCTTGATTCAACGTGATGAAAACCGAGCGACCTGCCGATGTCGCGCCACTTCGCAAACTCTTCCGGCGTCACGTATCGCTCAACCGGCAAACGCCGCGCGTGTGGTTGCAGATATTGCCCGATCGTCATGATGTCGCACGACACGGATCGCAAATCCTTCATCAACTCAACCACTTCGTCAAACTCTTCACCAAGGCCAACCATGATCCCGCTCTTCGTCAACATGCCGCGACCTTCGCGATCGCGACGTGCCGCTGCGCGCTGCAAAAGCGTCAGCGATTGTTGATAGACCGCGTCGGGCCGCACGCGACGATAAAGCCGCGCAATCGTTTCAGTGTTGTGATTGAGCACGTCGGGTTGCGCGTCGAGCACGGTATTGAGCGCGTCTTCGTCGCCGTTGAAATCGGGGATCAGCACTTCCACTTTGCAGTCGGGATTCGCCGCACGCACCTGGCGAATCGTTTCGGCCCAATGCGCGGCGCCGCCGTCCGGCAGGTCGTCGCGATTAACGGAAGTGATTACGGCATGGGCCAAATTTAAATGACCCACCGCCTCGGCAACGTGACGAGGCTCTTCTGGATCTAACGCGCCAGGTTGTCCTTTACCGACGGCGCAAAAGCCGCAATGACGCGTGCAGATGTCGCCGCCCAACATGAAAGTAGCAGTGCGGTCCGTCCAACACTCGAAAATGTTCGGGCAGCGCGCTTCCTGGCAGACTGTGTGCAGGTTCAAGCCTTCGATTAATTGCAAGACCTGATTCTGATTCGTCGGATCACCCAAGCGAATCCGGAGCCATTCTGGTTTTGGTTGACGAATTTTCTGGTTGTTACTGATTACACGAAGTTCGCGGGCCAAATTGATTTACCTCTGCCATGGATTCTACACTATGCGGCCAATTGAATCCCCCAGGGAACCGGAGGGGGACTCTGAGGCCCGCCAACCCAAAAGGAGACGTTTATGAAGAGCCTTCTTCTTGTCGCGTTCTTGGTTTTCCTGGGTGCACTTTCAACCCAAATCGTCAGTGCCGACGTTCCCAAGCCAAAGCCGAGTGAACAGCAATCGAAAATCATGCTGCGGAGCAAGCTGGAGATCGTGCCGGATGAAAAAGTGTGGTCGGCGCGGCTGCAAATTTCACAGGCCCAATTGCAGGAGTTACGCGCGGCATTGGACGGCGTGGACCGTAACCCGACCGTCGCCGCGAGCATTGCGCAGAGCCCGACGCGCACGTTGATCGCCGGCGTGTTGCTGTTTCTGTCTGTTTCGTTTGCCGGCGTTTGGCTGGCGCGTGCGTCGCGCATGCCGATGGGCCGCAAAAATAAAGTCGTGGCTGCGGCGATTCTGGTCGTGGCAGTGCTGGGCGCGGCGGCAATCATCACGCGCGGCAATGCCGGCCCACCGCCGGGTTATTTAAGCTGGATGAAGTTGTCGAAAAACTTTTCGCAGGGCAAAGCGACGACGGGCGATTTCATGATCGAAGTTGTTCCGGACCAGCCGAACACCCCGCCGAGCGTGAAGCTCGTGATTCCCTACAACCCGAAACAGAGCGGCGACGACGAGTAGATCCGTGTCATCCGTGGAAAAAACTGCGGCATTTGAACTAGCACCGTGGCGTTTGACACGACCACGTCGCGCGGCGGCTGACGTGCGTGTGTTCGGCGGCGCGTTGGGCATTTACATTCTGGCGGCGGCAATACTCGCGACGTGGCTGCCGCTGCAGATCTCGATCGTCACGGTGTTTCTGTTCGCCGGCCCACACAACTGGTTCGAGCTGCGCTATTTTCTGCTGCGACTGCCGGCTCGCTTCGGCCGATCGCGAACGTTCTTCGTCACCGCGTTCGCCGGGCTCGGGTTTCTGACCGTCACTTACGTTTCACTGCCGCTGCTCTATCGCTACGTTTCCTGGCCCAACGAAACGTGGCTCGTCGTGCTCGCGACCTGGAACACAATCCTGCTCGCGTGGCTCGTCGTACTGGTCCGACTGCGTGCGCAACAAAAACGAACCGTCAACTGGTCGTGGACCATTCCAACCGCACTCGCCATCGCCGCGCTCAACTGGCTCGGGCCGGAATTCTTCAGCCTCGCACTGGTCTACGTTCATCCGCTCATCGCACTCTGGTTTCTCGATCGCCAGATCAAGCGAACGCGGCCGGAATGGCTCAACACCTATCGACGCTGCCTGTGCTTTCTGCCCGTGATCCTCGCGTTGGTGATTTGGCGCCTGTCGCAAGCAACCTCATTATCAGACGACAACGGTCTCTTCTGGCGCATCACGCAACACTCGGGCGCGCAGTTGCTGCCGCAAGTTTCGAGTCACTTGCTCGTGTCGGTGCACCTGTTTCTCGAGATGTTGCACTACGGCGTCTGGATCCTGGCGTTGCCGCTGCTTGGGCCACGCTTTTGGGACTTCAGCAAAAAGCCGAGTGGCTTTTCGCGAAGTGCGATGTTGGTAGTTGGTGTCGTGGTGGTCATTCTTTTGTGGGTGGGTTTTGCCATGGACTACGCAACGACGAGAGACATCTACTTCACGATCGCGATCGCACACGTGCTAGCTGAGGCGCCATTCTTATTGAAGGCGCTCTGATAAATGTCGCCACTAGACCTCTGGCGTTTTCTGCCGCTGGGTTACCTGTTCACGATCGCGATCGAAACTCCGATTCTCTATCTCGGACTCTCGCCGCAGCATTCCAAAGGCCGGCGCGTTTTCGCGGGTGTCTGGCTCACGGCCTGCACGTATCCGATCGTCACGCTCGTGTTGCCGTTGCTGTTTGAGAATTATTCGCGCGCAACCTATCTGGCCGTCGCGGAAACGTTTGCGCCAGTCGCGGAGTGCGTCTTGTTCTGGTTGGCGTTCGGGAAAGAAACTACGTGGCGAGACTTAATAATAATCGTGCTCGCGAATCTTGCGTCGTTTCTGCTGGGCGAACTCAGTTACCGATTAATCTAGCAAGCTGATCGGGATCGATGTTGCCGCCGGATAACACCACACCGACGCGTTTCACGTCCTTTGGCAGCTTCTTGAACATCACCGCCGCGGCCGCCGCAATTCCCGACGTCTCCACCAATATCTTCATGCGCGTCAACGCAAATTTCAGCGTCTCAATAATCTCTTCGTCGGTCACGGTGAGCACGTCTTCCGCGACTTGCTGCAAGATCGGAAACGTCAGCTCGCCCGGTATCTGCACGCGCAAACCATCCGCGATCGTCGGCGGCGGCCCAATCGCCACGCGTTCGCCTTTCAGAAAAGACTGGCGCGTGTCGTCGGCAGTCGCGGGCTCAACGGGAAAACAACGAATGCGCGCATTTCTCATTCGCGCGGCAACGGCGACACCCGCAAACAACCCGCCACCACTGCACGGCGTCAACACGCAATCGAGATCGGGAACCTCTTCCAGCAACTCGAGACCGCACGTCGCCTGGCCCGCGAGAATCAGATAGTCGTCGTACGGCGGCACCATCACCAGTCCTTCAGCCTCCGCCAGATCGAGCGCAAACTTTTGCCGGTCCTCTTTGTGCCGATCGTAAAAAATGATCTCCGCACCGTAAGCGCGTGTCGCCGCGACTTTCATCTTCGGCGCGTCGTCAGGCATCGCGACCACGACGCGCGTGCCCGCTTCGTGTCCCGCCAGCGCCACCGCCTGCGCGTGATTGCCGGAAGAGAACGCGCAGATGCCGCGCCGTTTTTCTTCGTCAGTCAACGACTGAATCTTGTTCGTCGCACCGCGAATCTTGAACGCGCCGGCGCGCTGGAAATTCTCGCATTTGAAGAAGGCCTCTTTGCCGGCCACTTCGTTGAACTGGCGCGAGGTGATTACGGGTGTGCGGTGAATGCGCGACGAGATGCGTTCGCGCGCTGCGTGAATCAGGTCGGTTGTAAGCATGAGTCCATTTCAACTTGCATCGCGAACACTTCCGAGAAACGCGCCACGATGCGATCTTCCACTTCGCTTAATTGAGTTTGAGAACCCAGCAACTCTTCCATCGAAGTAACTGGTTCGCCTTCGCAGGCGATAATGAAATTGAAGTAACTGAGATCGGTATTAACGTTGAGGGCAAAACCGTGCGTCGTTACCCAGCGCGCGATGTGAACGCCGATCGCGGCGATCTTCCCGCGCGCCGTGTGAACGCCCGTCAAGCCTTCAATGCGAAACGCGTCGATTCCGAAATCGCTCATTGTCCGGATCAAAACTTCTTCAAGGTCGCGCAGGTAGCGATGAACGTCTTCACGATCCGGGCTGAGCTTGACGATCGGATAACCCACAAGCTGGCCCAAACCGTGGTAGGTGACTTTCCCGCCACGATTGGTTTCAAACACGGTCACGTTTCGCTTTTTTAACTCTGCGGCATCGGCCAAAACGGCCGCGCTCTCGCCGCGGCGTCCAATGGTGAGCGTGTGCGGATGCTCGAGCAGCAAAAGCGTATCGGGCTGCGTGCCGAGTTTCACTGCCTGTTCCGTTTCCTTCTGAATTGCCAGGCCGGATTGATAATCAATGAGGCCGAGCCTGTGGACCAGAAGCTTTCTTTCCCGGGTCATGCAACCACTTTATATTCTTTCAGCGTCATTCTACAATCGCTCATCCCCGGAAAGAGGAGAATCATGTTGAAACGCATCGCCATCGCTTCGCTCGCAGTGACTCTAATCTTGCCCGTCAGTGCCCTGGGCCAAACGCGCAGCCGTACCAGCCGGCCGAAAACGCCGGCTAAAACAGCAGCTGCTGCTGGCTCGGAGATACGCACCGCGGGCGCCACGCGCGTCGCGGATCAGATCAAGTTCATGACCAAGTTTATCTACCTGCTTGGCGGCGTGGTGAATGGCATCGCACAGGTTGACGAAGCAGCGCGGCGCAATGAGGCGTCGCCGGAGTTGCTGCAGAAAAATCAGCAAAGCAAATTGACGGTGAAAACGAGCATTCAGGGTTTTCGTGAGGCGCTCGATAAGTTGGAAACGGACTTCCGCGCCACGCCCGAATTGCAGCCTTACTACATCAAGCTCGCGGGATCAGCGTCCGGTGCAGCCAGCGCTGAAGAACAGGCCGCTGCGAATCAATTCGACGCCGCGGGAAGATCGCTTTTGAATGTCATCAACAGATTAACTGACGTGCTGCTGGCAATGCGACAGTAAAGGCATTGCCGATTTTCGATTGCCGATTGCCAATTTAGGCACGTCCGAAAGCTCACAAAAATCGGCAATCGGCAATGCCTTACTTCGCTTTCGGATAGTAGCCCTGGCGCGCGCGCACCTTCGCCTCGGCGCGTGCGGGCACCGTCACTTGTATGCGCCGAAACTGTCCCGCCGGCGCTTCCGAATTGCCGTAGTATTGAAGCAAATACTGCCCCCGCAACTCCGCCGCAACTTGCCGAAACACCCGTTCGAGATCCTGATCTGAAGCCGGCACAAACGCAGTCCCACCCGTTGTCGCGGCAATCGATTCCATTCCTTGTTCCGCGCGCGTGGCGATCACGTTAAGGGCAACTGACGGCCCACCGGGATTCACGGAATAAAAAATCGCGTCAGCCTTTTGCACCGTTTGCTCCACTTGCCGTACCGCGCGGTGATGTTGGTCCACCAAACTCGCACGAGTGCCGGCCGCAACCGGCTTTCCACTCAACTGGGCGGTCGCGTCCTGCCGTGAAAGATCGCGAACCATCGTACTGAAGTTGTCGTCACCGTCTGACAAGACGACGATCACGCGCCGGTAATTGCTGGGCGAGTTTGCCTCGAGATACTTCGCAGCCGCCACCACTGTGTCGTAGAACGCAGTCGGCACGGCGGACGTCGCCGCCGGAATTGTCAACATCTTGGCCGCGGACGTCTGCGCGGAAGCAAGCGGTTGGACCAGCGTGGCATCACCCGTGATCGTGAAGATGGCGGCCTTATCCGCAGGCTTCATCACCAGCCTGAGAAATGTCGCCGCGGCAGTTTGCTGCGCGTTGAAAAAACCCTTCTGGCTGACGCTGCTCGACACGTCAAACAACAACGCGATCGACAAAGGCACCTCTTCAGGATTGCCGATGCCCGTGATCTCCTGTTCCTTGCCTTCTTCGATCAAACGAAAGTCGGATTTGGTCAATCCCTGAACCGCATTGCCCTGCGAGTCAGTCACTGACACCGGCACCATCACCAGGTTCGACGTGACCTTTACAACATCGAGCGGGCCTTCTTCGGGTGGTTTTGGCGTGGGCGTCGGCTTGGGTTTCCAGGCCGGCGGCGGTGGCGGCAGGTCTTTGACGCCTTGCGCCCGCACGGTCGCACCGAAAGAAGCAATGCAAACGAAAACGGCCAGCACTCCCACCAGGAATACCGGCCGCGCAAATTTTTTCTCAACTCCCAAGATCCCCAAAGTCATCACGACACCCTTCGAGTCTGCGTTCTCATGCGGCCAACTTGCCGGCTCGCTTTATCCTACCGCTTTTCCGACGGCATGATCACGAAACTCTTTTGGTGCCTGCATCGGGTGGCGGAGTTGCACTCTTTTCCAAACTGTAGGGGCGGCACTCTGTGGCCGCCCCTCATTTCGGCCAAAGGGGCGGCCACGGAGGACCGCCCCTACAAGCTTCGTTACGGAAACGCAAGAACCGAGAGTTTAATTACCCGTTCCTGAAGAGCCCGGGTTCATCGTCGGCGCTGGAGCAGTGAGTCCCTTGTTAACAAGCAACTTGATCTCGACGCGACGATTCTGAGCCCGACCTTCTTTGGTGTCGTTCTCAGCAACCGGATTCAAGGCGCCGTAGCCGAACGGCGTGATGATGCGACGCAGTGGAATGCTGTGGCTCTCAACGAGGTAACGGATGACGGCGTCAGCACGACGCTGGCTCAGTTGCCGATTGAGGTTAACGCTGCCACGCGAATCCGCATAGCCGGAAACTTCGAGGACATAACCCTTCGCGTTCATCGCCTTGCTGGCAATTTGATCGAGGGTCGTTTTAGATTCAGGCGAAAGCACCGCGCTGCCGGTCTTGAAGTTCACGGCTGCAGTGTCTTGCGGCTGGTAATCGTCCAAAGCTGAGATGCGCTCGTTGGTGGCGTTCACGCCGGCAACTGCTGCATCAGCGGTTTGCTGGGCAGCCTTGGCACCGCCGCGGGCCGCATTGGAAACAGCCTGGAGTTCTTCAATCTGTCCCGAAAGACGTTGAGCGTTGGCTTCTACCTGGCTCACTTTTGCTTCAGTGTTTGTGGCTCGCTCTTCGAGGGGCGCTGCACGCGATTCAACCGCACGAGCAGTGCGCATGTCTGAATCGTTGAACCTGATCTTCTCCGCAGTCAATTCACCCGAACCATTGCCACGACCCTCAACCTCGAGGTTCAAGCCGCGCAGGATGCTGGTCTGGGCGTAGTTGGTACCGCCGCGAAGGAAACCACCTTTAGTCTTCACGCTGGTGTTGTTATCGAGGCGCACCGTCGTATCCACGCCGTTCATGTCGCGCACCACGAAGGTGTCCGAATCACGCCGGGTGACTACGCCTTTGATTTTGAGTTTCTGTCCGCTGGCGATTGTGCGCGCGCCGGCCGGATTCGTCGTGTCTTGAGCCAGAATAGGGGAGGCCGAGAAGACTAATAGGCAGGTAGTAAGCACTGCCGGGGCAAACAATTTATGTTTAGTGAATACCATCGATTTATCTCCTTGTCACTTAGCTAGTCTAGGCGCGTCCTACTGCGCGCTCGTGTGATGGCGAGTTATCGCCGCTCGCCTCCCGCGTCAACAATTTTGCGGATGGACATCTCTTAAGACTTCGCCGGAGTTAAGTCAATAGCCTTCTAAATTCGTCATCCAATCACCACTGTATCGCAATGAACAACATCGCTTTTGTGATCGGCGTCTTGCGAAAACTACACGGAAAAATCACCTGACTCCAATTGCTCTTTGACAAAAGCCAGGAACCGTTCAGCGTCGGCGCCGTCGATCACGCGGTGATCGAAACTCAACGCAAAGTAGGCCATCCAGCGGATCGCGAGGAAGTCGTCGCCGTCCGCACTGGTCATCACTTTGGCCCGTTTTTCAATTTTTCCGACTCCCAGGATCGCCAACTGCGGCTGGTTAATGATGGGCGTGCCAAATAGGCCACCGAAGACGCCCGGGTTCGTTATTGTAAACGTTCCGCCGGTAACTTCGTCAGGTTTTAATTGCTTGGTCCTGGCCCGATCGGCCAGATCGTTGGCCACGCGCGCCAGGCCGGAAATGCTCAGGTCGTCGGCGCGCTTGATTACGGGGACGATCAAACCCCAATCAAGGGCCACGGCAATGCCGAGGTTGATGTCCTGCTTGTAGATGATCTGTTCGCCACTCACCTGCGCGTTGAAGATGGGAAACTTGCGCAACCCTTTGTTGACCGCTTCGAAGATGAACGGCATGAACGTGAGCTTGGTCCCAGTGCGTTCGTAAAAACTGTCGCGATGTTGTTCGCGAAGTTTGGCGACGCGGGTCATGTCGATCTCGTAGACGGTAGTGACGTGAGCGGAAGTGCGTCGCGACAGGACCATGTGCTCCGCGATCTTCTTGCGCATCACGCTCATCGACTCGACGCGATCGCCCATCTGCGGTCGCGGTGGCGGAGGCGCGGGAATTTCGATCGGCGCTGGTTGCGGTGCTCTTGCCGGTGCGGCTG
>Ga0247688_1000064_pt1 | contig 51469 bp, 41 predicted proteins | sample CNK29_metaG_FD_182718 | JGI IMG/M metagenome (GOLD analysis project Ga0247688, IMG submission 182718) | Soil microbial communities from Purdue University Martell Research Forest, Indiana, United States - CNK29 | ecosystem: Environmental > Terrestrial > Soil > Temperate forest > Bulk soil... | reverse complement strand
GGGATTGATAAAGACCACGTTCAGAGACCAGCACCCGCAGAAAATCAGTCAGGCCGTGCGCATACAAATCTTCGGCCAGATTTAAAGCCTTCTGATTTGCTTGCACCGATTCCGTGAGTGACTGCCCACGGATCTGTTCCCTGGCATAGGCCGTGAGACCACGTTCCACATCAGCAAAGGCCGATAGCACGGTTTGTTCATAACCAGCGAGGGCTTGTTCTTGACGCGCGTTTTGGACGCGGATATTGGCCCTGATGCGGCCGGACTGAAACACCGGCCAGGTCATGCTCGGCCCGGCGGACCAGAACCGGCTGCCGGCCGTCCACCAATCATCCGCGTTGATGCTTTGCAGGCCGACGACGCCGATGAGGGAAAAGCGCGGGAACAAATCCGCCTTGGCCACGCCAATGTTGGCGGTGGCGGCGGCCAGCTGGCTTTCGGCCCGGCGAACATCCGGCCGGCGCAACAACAGATCGGACGGCAATCCTACCGGCACCTGCGGTGGCGCATTGGGAAGGGCGGGGGAGTTTGTCAGTTCGACCAGCACTTTGCCCGGTGTTTGGCCCAGCAACACATCCAGCTGATACGCGGAATCATTTAACCCCGTTTCCAACGTGGGCACCTGAGCCTCGGTGGACGTCAACAATGCCACGGCCTGTTGCACATCCAGTTCGGTGGTGAGCCCGGCCTGTTGGCGGTCACGGGTGCGCCGGACGACTTCGCGTTGTGCTTCGATATTGTTTTGAGTAATCACCAGCCGGTGTTGGAAGGCCTGCGCGTTAATGTAGTTTCTGGCAACTTCACTGAACAACGAACGCAGCACATCATCGCGGTTGAACTCCGCCGTGGCGATTCCCGCATTGGCGGCTTCCACCGCCCGGCGCGTGCCGCCAAATATGTCAATTTCCCATGACGCATCAAAGCCGGCGCGGTAAAGGTCGTAATCCACCGGTGTGGTTGACGGCAATGGGGGAAATCCATTGTCACTGAAACGATTCCGGGTATAGGAACCTTCAGGGCCGATGGTCGGCCCTTCGGCGGCGGCGACCACTCCACGCTGCGCCCGCGCTTCCCGCACGCGGGCTTGAGCGATGTGCAAAGTTAAATTTGATTGAGCGGCCCGGCTGATAAGCGAGTCAAGCTCGGCGTCGCGGAAAGTTTTCCACCACGCGGCGTCCACCGGTTCGGCGTTGGTTTCACCGCCTTGGAGCGGAGAACTCCATGCCGGATTTGCAGGAACAGCGGGCCGATGATAGTCCGGCCCGACTATGCAGCCGGATTGCAATCCCAGAAACAAGCCAACGATCAACGCGGTTTCGCAGACGAATAAAACGGAGGTTCTAAGATTCGTTTTCATGTTGAGGTTTGAGAAAGCGGGCGGTCAAGATGCGGGCCAGCAAGATCAAGGGGAAGCTGAAGAGAAACAACATGGCCAAAGCCTGGAAGCACCCGTTGAATGCGACGCTGGACATCTGGCGTTGGGCTTCCTGCAGCATGAGCGCGACGGCGGTTGTCGGAGCTTGTGCCGGCGCCAACCCGTGCCACTCCAGCGCGTTTTGCGCATATTGGACATAGCTCACGGCGTTGGGACTGGCCCATGACAAGGCTTCGCCGAAGACGGTTTGGTTGCGGTCAATCAAGTGCTCGTGGAGCGTTTGCATCCAGGCCACGCCGGCCAGCGCGCCTAGTTGCCTGCCAAAATTGAACAAGCCCGCCGCCGCCACATCGTCAGTAATCGGCAGACAAGTCAGGGTCATCAAGGTCAGCGGCAGAAACTGGCAGCCGAGCGCAAGTCCGCGAAAGATCAACCAAGGGACGAGACCTCCAAAATCAGCATCGGAAGGCGCCTGACCGAGTTTCCACACGGCCACGCCAAACAATAGCAAACCGAGAAGCACAACCAGAATTCCAGGAAATTTTGTAAACCGCAGAGTGACGCCGACGATCAAAAGTGAAAGCGTCGCAAACACGGCGGCGGAAAGTTGCACCAGTCCAGTTTGCCAGACGGGATATGCCAGGACACCAGAGGTGAAACCGGGAATGACATTGCCGCTGCCAAAAATGGCAATGCCCGCGAGCAGGCTCAACGACAAACCGAAGGTGAAATTGGAATACCGAAAACAGTGGTAACGCAAATAAGTCGGTCCTCCATCCGATTCAGCGAATCCAATTCCGAGCAGGCAGACGCCCGCCAGGAGCAACGACCAGACAATATACGGAGATTCCAGCCACGCATGGCGATTGCCCTGTTCCACCACATAGACAATCGCAAACAGCGCCGTCACCATCAGGCAGATTCGGACAATGGGAACCGGGGTGGAGACGGTAATATCACCCAATATCTTTTGTTTCCAGAAGAGCCAACCGCAGCCGAGCAGCCCGCCCAAAGTCATCCAGGCATAGGCGTGCTGCCAATCGTAGTTGTAAGCAAAGCCGCCCAGAAGCGCGGGCACGATGTTCGCCGGAAACATGACCGCCGCGAGCGCGAACGCACATTGCACCAACGGTTGTTCACGGCGGGAGAACGCCGCCAGCAAAGCGCCTTGCCCAAGCGCAATCATCAAACCGCCGCCGCTACCCTGAAATAACCGCACCACGAGCAATGCAGGATAGTTCGTGACGAAAAAACTGAACCCCGTCGCCAGCACGAGGACGGTGGAAGCGAATAGCAGCGCCCGGCGTTGACCAAAGCGTTCCTGCACCCGGGCCGCGAGCAGCAGTCCATAGAGTTTCGGGGTGTAATAGAAAATTGCGGTCCAGGCGACTTGATCGGGAGTGATGGCGAAACTGCCCATCAAGTATGGCCCCAACGTTGAACTCATGGAGCCGTTGACTCCGTCGAGCAAGACCAAAAAACAGACGGCCGCGATCAATCCGATTTTGGTCCAGCTATACTCCGCGAAAATGGACTGCTCCGGTTTCGCCACGAGAGTTGCCGAAGTTTCATTCATGCGTCACCCCGGTTTTGTCGTCCACTTGAGTCGCCATGGCCGCAGGCTGGATCGCAATTCCCGAAAGCGCCTGCAAATTTGTGGCAAGCAACTGTTGAACGAGTTCTCTGGCCTTGGCCCATTGACCCGCGTAAATTTCTGTTTCATAGACGGAGTTTGTGGCGGGAGTTTGCGTCAGAACCAAACCATCACGGTTCCGGGTGTTGATGGTGGCCGTCATCGTCAGCCCCAGCCGCAGCGGAAATTTTTCCAGTTGCTTTGCGTCCACCAAAATCCGCACCGGCACGCGCTGCACAATCTTGATCCAGTTGCCCGACGCTTCCTGTGGCGGCAACAGTGAAAAGGCCGCGCCCGTTCCCGATCCCAATCCGGCAACATGCCCGTCGAACTTCACGGACCTGCCATAAAAATCCGCAATCAACGTCACGGGCTGCCCGATGCGCACATCCTTGAGTTGTTCCTCCTTGAAATTGGCGTCCACCCAGATCTGACCCAGCGGAATGATGGTCAACAGCGGCGTGCCGGGCGCGATGCGCTGACCAATCTGGACATTCCGGCGTGCGACGTAACCGGTCTCCGGAGCACAGACGGTGGTGCGTTGTTTCGCCAAATCGGCGGCGAGCACCTGTGCCTCCGCCTGTAACACCAGCGGATGATGTTCCAAGTCGGTGCCGGCGATCAGCGCCCTGGCTCCGGCAAGTTGCTGTTCAGCCGCCTTGAGCGCGGCACGGGCAGCATTCAAGCCGTCCTGCGCGTGAGTGATTTCTTCGGCAGCGACGGAACCATTTTGCACCGCGGTTCTGCGGTGGTAATCACTTTCTGCGCGGGAGAGGTCAATTTTCCGAGCGTCCACATTCGCCTCAAACTGCGAGACGTTGTCGTAAAACTGACGCACCTTGCGCATCGTGTCGCCCAGCAACGCCTCGGCTTGTTGCAACGCCACGCGCGCGTCGCTGTCGTCCAGCATCACCACCGGCTGGCCCTCCCGCACCAGATCGGTGTCATCCGCAGTGATGGCGACAACCGTGCCGCCAACCAACGGGGCCAGGTAAACTTGGTTGCCGTGGACGTAGGCGTCGTCGGTTTCACGATTCGGACCGGCTTCCCGGAAAAAGAAAACCCCGGCCAGAATTAAAATCGCGATCAATAAGACGCCGCAGATAATTTTGCGCACCGGCCGCTTGGGTTGAGTTGGCGCCGGCGGGGGTGATTCCCCGGCGCTTGCCGGCTTTGCCGGAAGCGGTGCAGGTTGCGACGCGTCGGTTCCGGCGATGCTCGTGCCGGCCGGATCTCGTTTGGTTGTTGTTTCTTCGGTCATGACGTTGTTCCTTTCTTGCCAAGCCGCTGTTGATGCCATTCATTGACCTCCCGTTCCGCCTGAAACCAGTCTGCCAATTCGTCTCCTGCTTTGCAATCGCGTTGGCGCCACCTTTCGTGCGCGCGTTGGGCAATTTGTTCTTCCAGGCTGATGTTTTCGTTCACCTGGAGAATTGGCACTGAAGTTTCAGGGGTTGCGGTTTTTTCATAAGAGGAGGGATGCTGCATTGTGGTGGGCGGGTCAAAATGCGAAGCAGTCGCAGCCCGGGCCGAAAAAGCCGGCATAGTCAATGTGCTTTCTTCGGCACGATCTGCGGCTTCTGCGCGGATTGCGGCGTGATGAACCATCGTGTAGTCGAGTTGGTCCTCGGGCAATTCGACCACTTCCAAAAAGAAATGGACGCCGGCATGATGCGCGATTTCTCTTAAGCAGCCGCAGGCCTGACAGAGTTCCTTTTTCATTTTGAGAATGCCGTGGAGCTGTGCCACGAGCGCGCCATCGGTTGGGTGGATTCTGCGCGCACACCAGTGGAGGCAATTCCTGACTGGCCGCGGCAACCTTTTGTCCCCATTGACGGCGACGATGAGCAAGGTGGCGCGTTCCGCTTCACGCGCCGCCGCCCGGGCCACGGCCGGGATTCCGAGCGCGGACAAACTCCAGACGCTGAGGTTCAGTTCGCATCCCGGCGCGAGCCGTTGTCCGAGGCGGTCGCAGAACTCCTTCGCGCGTTTGCCTGCGCGAACGCTGTCGTAAACAATTAAAGCCTCGAAGGTGCTGGTGTGTTTCTCAATGTTCATGGATTTATCGCTTCGCGTCCGACGGATAAATCATGGCCGTCGCACGGGATTATGGTTCCGCGTCCCGGCTGCCTCCCAAGGCCCTTGTAGAGCCTGATGAGCAGTGATTTTTTTCATGAGGCTCTACTTTTATACCGGTTGGCCGGCGGTGATCGCGCCGGTGGAATCGCCGCTGCCCGCAGGTTGAATCACTTTTGCTTGCTCCAGGTGGCATGCATACTTCGGTCTATTCGAGTTTCATCCAGGACCGGATATCACTTGGAAAATTCATAGCGCAAGGCCGCCCAGAACAGCTTTTGGCTCCAGAAACGCTTCAAGCCCAAACACGCCAAACTCACGGCCAAGACCTGATTGTTTACGACCACCAAATGGTGCCAGCGGTTCATGCGGTGCATTGTTGATAACGACGCGCCCAGCCTCAAGCCGGGCGGCAACCTTGTTGGCATGTTCTAAATCAGGTGAAATGACGTAAGCTTGAAGGCCAAAGGGTGTATCATTGGCAATGGCTATCGCCTCAGCTTCGGTTCGATACCCCAAGAGACAGAGGACTGGCCCAAATATTTCCTCGCGAGCAATGGTCATGTTGTTGGTGACATGAGAAAAGACGGTTGGCTTCACGAAATAGCCACGGACTCCCTCCGGATGGCCTTCGCCACCGACGACAAGCGTGGCCCCTTCCTCAAGGCCGCGTCGGATATACCCTTGAACCCGCTCATATTGTTTCTGACTGACCATGGGCCCGATGGCGGTTCCCGGGTCACGCGGGTCACCGACTTTGATTTGGTTTACCGTGGCTCTGATCAATTCAATGGCGGCAGACATCCTATGTTCAGGCACTAAAATACGGGTGCCTGCGATGCAGGCCTGACCACTGTTCGCAAATCCGGCGGTGACGGCCATGGGGATGGCTTTTTCAAGGTCGGCGTCCTCAAGAATAACCGTGGGTGACTTGCCGCCTTCGCGGCAATGTATGGCGCAAGATACGGAGGCGTTCCTCCACGGGTGCTTGTGCTGGACACCCAGACCACCAACCCCTGGCCCTGTTTGCGCAACTGAGGCAGGGCGGAACGATTCATCCGTTGCGGGCTAAGAACATTGATGTCGTAAAGCTCCGCATATGGCTCCGTCGTGAACGCCTCCGCCGGCCCAAAAACCATGTGCCCGGCATTGTGAATGACCACGTCGAGGCGACCGTTCTTGGTAATGATCTCCTGGATGGCTGCGTCACAAGATTCCTGCGACGAAACGTCCAGTTCGATGGCACGCAGGTCGACATCGTTATCCTTGGCGAACTTTTTCGCCTCTTCGACCTGTGGCGCATTACGGCCCTTGGTCTCGCGCATGCTCGCATAGACAGTGTGACCTGTCTTTGCCAAAGCGCGTGCAGTCAAAGCGCCAAACCCACTCGAGGCGCCGGTGATGATGATGATTTTCTTCATGTCGAATTTTTCTTTCTGGTTCGAATTTTGAGATGCAACAAAATCAAGATTTGGAAAAAGGGTTCAGGCTAACCCGCCGTTGGCCTACAACACCTGGCCGTTGACCCAGCCGCCCTCAGGACCAGCGAGGAATGACACTAGATTTGCCATGTCTTCTGGGAGGCCGAGCCGTTCGAGCGGATTCATCTTCTTTAATTCGTCGCTTCTTCAGTTACGCTGAGTTCGCTGTAGGTCGGCTCTCAGAGCACCGGCGTCAGCCTCGCTACCGAGGATGCCGACCATCCAGGCGATCCACAGGTCAGAGGAAAATTCCGCCCGAGACTTCGATTCTCTGGCCATTCACCCACCGGTTCTCGTCGGAGAGAAGAGCGGCGATCATCGGCCCGACGTCATCCGGCACTCCCGGGCGCCCCGATGCAGTCATTGCCGAGAGGTATTTGTTGATTTCGGGATTGTCCCGCACCATGCCGCCGCCGAAGTCCGTTTGGATAGGTCCCAGCGCCGCCACATTCGCGGTGATCCGCCGTGGCGCGAGTTCTTTAGCGAGGTAGTGCGTCAGCACCTCGATCGCACCCTTGGCCGGGGCATACACTGAGTTGCCGGGGACAGTGAAACGAGTAAGCCCGGACGAAATATTCACAATGCGACCTCCATCGTTCATCAATGGCAGCAGCTTTTGCGTCAGGAAGAAGACGCCTTTGAAGTGAACGTTGACCACCGCATCGAAGTCCGCCTCGGTAACATTCTCGAAGTTGATCTCTCGATAATTGCCCGCGTTATTCACAAGGTAGTCAAACCGCTCCCTCGCCCAGGACTGTAGCGTATTGCGAACTTCTGCGACGAAGGCGTCGAATCCACGCAATTCGCCGGTGTCGAGGCGAAATGCCGCTGCCTTCTGTCCGATTCCTTCGACTTCGCTTATCAGCGAGTCGGCCTCGGCCTTGTTCGAGTGATAGGTGAAGATGATGTCCACACCGCGCGTTGCAAGGTTCAGGCTGGTGTTGCGGCCGAGACCGCGGCTGCCTCCCGTAACGACGGCGGTCTTATACGTTTCAGATCCAATTGACTTGTTAACCATGGAAGTTCTCCTTTCGTTTGTTCCTCTTTGTTTCCCGAGTTCGTTTTGTAGAGCCGCATTCTGTTCTTTCGGCGAGCCTCCGATTCCACCAGACGCGCCGGTAACGAGAGCCACCTTTGAAGCGCTTGATTCAATGTTTTTCATATTTTTACCTTTCAGTTATTGGTTTTGTATTGTGTGTTTCTTACCACTTCTGAGTGCCGATCACCTGAATATGGCAAAACTCCAGAACACCTTCTTCCCCCAACTCTACTCCAATGCCCGAATTCTTATAGGCGCTCGCAGGCACGAACGGATTCCGAACCGTATGTTGGTTGATCCACACTGTTCCTGCCTCTAATTGGCGGGCCACCCGTTGGAGTTCGCCTGAATTCTTGCCCCAGACTGAGGCCCCGAGTCCATACGAGGTGTTGTTGGCACGACGAATTGCTTCATCCAGAGTCTTATACTTCAAGACAGAACGAATAGGCCCAAAGATTTCCTGTGCGACGTAACTTGCATCCTCTGGCGGGTTATCAAGAAGCGTTACCGGAAAGAAGAAACCTTTTTCATTCGTCGGCACGTCGCCGCGAAACAGGATCGTGGCTCCACTTTTTCTAATCTCCTCCCAGGCCGATTGCAGCCGTTGATACTGCAAGCGGTTCTGGACAGGCCCCAGCATGGTGTCCGGGTCTAATCCATTGCCAACTTTTGCGGAACGAGCGACAGCAACCAGGGCGTTTGTTAGAGCAGGATAAATATCTTCGTGGATGTAAAGTCGCTTAAGACAAATGCAACCCTGCCCGCTTAAAAAGAACATGCTGTTGAACAGATCCTGCGCAATTGCATCTGGATCAGCGTCGGCAAGAATAATGCCAGGGTCGTTTCCGCCGAGTTCGAGAGCGACGTGCTTAAGAGTTGCCGAAGCAGATGCCAACACGCGCTTGCCTGTTGCAGTGGAGCCGGTAAAGCTGATGTGATCGATTCCGGGGTGAGACGTCATCCATGGGCCGAGTTCATCCCCGCCGGTCACGGTGTTGAGGACTCCCGGGGGCAGAAGGTCACGAATGTAGTCAGAAATTCGCAGCACCGTAAGCGGCGTAAACGGTGACGGCTTTAAAACAACCGTGTTTCCCGCGAGCAGCGCTGGCAGCGTCTTTATGAATGAAAGGACCACCGGAAAGTTCCAAGGAGTGATAGCGCCGACAACGCCAATCGGTGTGTACCGCTTGAATACATGGCCGATGTCCACTACGTCCTGTTCAATTTCGGGAATATCCATTTGCATGAACGCCGGCCCAAAGCGCTTGGTCAGCAAATCGATCTCCCACCGCGCCTGAAATAGCGGTCGGCCTTGCTCCGCAGTGAGGAGTACGCTCAACTCTTGAGCATGGCGGTCGATCTCAGTGAGAGCCTCCTTGAGGAACTCTTTGCGACGCGCCAACGGAAGGGCCCGCCACGCAGGAAACGCCTTTCTCGCGGCATCTACCGCGTCGTCCAGTGTCGCAGCGTCGATATCTGAAACGGTCGCCAGCTCTTTGCCTGTGGCTGGGTTGACGACCGACAATTTCCGGGCCGCAGAAAACCTCTGACCGCCGATAATGTCATAAAAGCCATCTTCGATCTTTGCCGACTCGAGTTTCGTCTCCTTGTCCTGTTCTGTTTCTATTAAACTATGCATATGTTATGTCCTCTCTCTGTTTATTGTCAACTAATGGGTAGTGAGTTGCTTATGAGTCTAAATCATTCTCATCAAGGTGAACCGGGGTGCTGTCGCCGGGGCTCAAGACGATTTCCGTCACAGGATAGAAACCACTCGTTGCCGAAGCCGGAATACGAATCTTGAAGCCCTCTCCGGGTGTTTTTTGCAACCACTCGCCACTCAGTTCTTCGATGATTGTGTCGTTACCCATCATAGTTGGAACTCTCTTTGTCTTTTTGATTTGTTGGTATGCCCTAAACACGTTTCCGCCTCAATGCAAAGGCAGGCACTCGGTTGGAACATGCCTGGGCTCCCGACAGTTTGTGTGCGGTGCGCAATATCTCGCCCGCCCGCTCGCCGATGATGACGCAGGGAGCCATGGTATTGCCGGTTGTCACGCGTGGCATGATGGACCCGTCGGCGATGCGAAGGTTTTCGATTCCATAGACCTTAAGCTTGGCATCGACGACCGACATGGAATCGCGCCCCATTTTTGCGGTACATGTCTGATGGTGGTAAGTAGCAGCCGCCTCCCGGATGAAGTCTTCCAATGCAGTTCCTTTGAGGTCGCCCGGCATGACTTCGCGTTTTGTGTAAGGTCGAAGTGGAATCGAATTACCAACCTCGCGACAAAGCTCAACACAAGCAATGGCGGCCTTCAGATCGTCTGGGTGAGACAGCGTATTGGCCTCGATCAGGATAGCGTCGTCAGCGTTGGGTCCCGTCAAACGGACACGACCCCGGCTCCTAGTCCGTACAACGCCTCCGAACAAAGCCCAGGAGCTAGGCGGCGGGTTAAATTTGGCGGCCGTCTCGGCACTGCAAAATGGTAATTCCATCTGACAAGTCTGCAAATCCGGGGTTTCGAGGCTGGAATCGCTCTTCCAGAAGTAGGTCGCCTCGCCCGCGTTGTTACGGGGAGCAAGCGGATGCTGATACTCCCAGACACAACCAATGCCGAAATGGTCCTGAAAGTTCTGACCTACGCCGGGAAGGTGCTGCACAAGAGGGATTCCCAGGCGTCGCAACTCGTCCTGGTCGCCAATTCCCGATAGCATCAGCACCTTAGGTGTGTGGATCGCGCCCAACGACAGCACGACCTCAAACTCCGCACCAATACGATAAATCTTGCCTTCGTAAGCAACCTCGACTCCGGTTGCTCGCTTACCGTCGAAGGTCACGCGCGTGACCAATGCGCCGGTTAGCACGGTGAGATTGGGTTGATCCATCCGCGGGAAGATATAAGAACTGAATACTGATAGACGCTGGCCATCGCGGACTCGAAGATCGAGAATGGCGGCACCGCCATCGCCTTCCATCATGCGACCGTTATGATTCTCGAAGGTTGGAATCCCTATTGATTGCGCCCCTTCTACCATGGCAGGGGCTATAGGGTTGGGATCAGGCGCCGGTTGAACAAAAACCGGTCCTCCTGTTCCGCGGTACTTTGGATCCGGAGCGCCATGCCAATCTTCAATCCGGCGGTAGATCTCCAGAACGGACTCATAATTCCACTGCGGATCCCCGGCCTCCGCCGCGAAGAAATCCCAATCGTTCTTGTGGCCACGCGCCCAGGCCATTCCATTGATGCCGGAGCCACCACCCAACATCTTTCCCATGGATAGGGGCATGGAGCGCCCGTTGAGATGAGGGTTGGGCTGACCCCTGAAACCCCAGTCGCGCTCGGTTCCCAGGTTCAGGAACCACTGGTTTGCTTCCCTTACAGCGGGCACGTCATCGCTGCCGCCAGCCTCGATTAGCAGAACGCTGACGTTTGGGTTTTCGGCCAACCGGCCCGCTACGACCGAACCGGAAGAGCCCGAGCCACAAACGATGAAGTCGTAATCTGGATTTAATTCGGAGCGCAGCTTGGTTTGATTGGCCCGCACGCGTTGGGCGAATTCTTCACTATGGATCTCTTGGTCTGTATTATTTGCATCGATTTTCATAAGGGGCCTTGTGTTGTCATGAGCTGCATCTGGTTTTCTTTAGAACTCAACCCAATCTGTGAAGTGAGCAGCCAGGCTTACCCGGTGCGATTTTGCCTGGTCGTAGTAATCGGACCAGCGGACGATTCTTTCGTTCCGAAACTGCGCGATCGACACACCCGAGAAGGAAATCGGCAATCGAACCTGCATTAAGCCGTAGGCCTCCTTTTTCGTTGCCGTCACCGTCCATTCAGCAATGGCGTGATTTCCGCTGTCGAAGGTAGAAATTACTTCGACTTTAGCGTCTGGGAACAGTTCGCGTGACTTTTTCAGGAACTCGCTCAAACGCCCCTTGTCCGTAAACTGGAGATTGAGCGCATAGTCGGTGTATGTAAAGTGGTCGCCAAAGCCCTCGACGAATTCAGTAATTTTCCCTCTGCCGAGGGCGGCCAGCATGGATTGCAGTATGTCGCGACGTGCTTTCGTTTCAGTTGGGGACGTGTCCGAATCGATGATATTGGCACCCATTTTCATAAATGTTCTCCTCAATTTGGCTGATTGGTTTCTATGTTCATTTGCTTCAGAAAAATCCCGGCTCCCGGCGCACCCGCGAGATGTTGCTCGCGAGTTTCCGCTGTTGCCTGATTCTGCTTCACTCATACGAGGCACCCTACGACGCCCAGGCAGCGTGCAGATAATACCGATTGCCTATTGCCGTGATTCAGATTTCGTATCACATTGGTTCGTGCTCGAAGAGTTCCGTTCCTTTTTAGTGGTCCTTGAGGAAGGCAGCCTCCGCCGTGCTGCCGAGCGCCTGCACGTTTCCCAGCCCTCGCTTACCCGGCAGATGCAGTTGCTCGAGCATGATCTCGGCGGACGAGTGTTGGAACGGACTTCTGCCGGCGTGCGTCCCACTAACGCAGGGCTTGCCCTTGCTGAGAAGGTGAGGGCCCTCTTGGGCTATTACGATTCAACCGTGGTTGAAGCACGAAAAATCGTCCGCGGCGAAACCCAGCAATTGCGCATTGGCTACCTAGTGTCGGCGGGGCGGGAATATCTCGATCCCGCGGTTGCCGTCATCCGTCGCTGGCATCCGCAGCTGAAAATCAAAATGCTCAATTTAACGACGGGTGAGCAAATTATTGCGCTGAGGCGAGGCGAAATTGATCTCGCCTTGTCCTCTCTCGGCAAAGAGTTGCTTTCGCGCGATTTTTACACCCGCAAGATCGCTACGGTGCCGAGCATGGTCGTCCTGCCCCTCACCCACCCGCTTGCCTCTGAAGAGCGCGTTTCATTCTCGCAATTGAAGAATGACCATTTCCTCCGCGTGCCGGATACGGCTGCACCTGGATACAACCAAAAAATTGCCGAATTCTGCCGCCGGTTTGGCAAATTCAAACCTCGATTTGGTGCCATACGCGAGATCACTAAACTAACCGATGCGGTCTCGGCCGTTGGCAACGAAGAGGAGATTTTGGTGAGTCGGATTTTTGATTCCCACCTCAAGATCGCCAACGTCGTGATGGTCCCCATCGCCGACACCGAGGCCACGTGGGATGTATTTATCGCCTGGCAACGTGGCAAGACTTCCGGCCCGTTGCGCTCGTTGGTTGATGCGCTGACCGCCAAACCAGCGAGATAAGATTCGCCGACGCGGCCATCAATGGTGGTTTCCTAAATTAGCCGAAACGCTTCGGCTGCGAATCTGAATTACCATCGCAGGATCGGCATGCGGACGAGTGCGCCTGTCGGGCTTGCGTACGGTCCGGACCACCGGCGAAAAGACCCCCGGAATTGAGTTTGAAGAGTTGCGCACCTACCCTTGGTGCGTCGCACTGACCGCTGCGCATCCCTTTGCTCGCTTAAAATCAATCGCCTTCGATACGGATAGCGACCGAACCATTTGTGGGTCTCCGCGGCAAAGGTTACTCCGAATATTACCACATGCACTTCCAGATCGCGATTCGTTGCCGCGATCACGCGGACATCGATTTTAACGGGTTGCGTGCCGCCGCCGCGTTCGAATTCACGTTCTTGCAACACCCGCAGGAGTGCCACCTGGGTGTCCAGCGGCACCTCGCCGATTTCGTCGAGGAAAATGGTTCCTCCGTTCGCCAGTTCAAATCGACCGAGGCGACGATGCATCGCCCCGGTGAACGCGCCCTTTTCGTGGCCAAAGAGTTCGGAAGACATCAGCGCTGGGGCAAGCGCTGCGCAGTTCACGCTCACGAAGGCGCATTGCGACCGACGAGATTTCCCGCCAGCTTGCGTCACTGGTGTTATAGGCTATAATTGCGACCACTATGAGTTCAATTACCTACCTATCCGTCCAACAACTACGCCAAGCCGCCAATCTCAAGGAAAAGATTACGGCCTTGGAAAAGGAACTGAATCAGGTGCTGGGTTCAACAAGCAAACCAGTTGCTACCGGTCCGGCACGCAAAAAATTCAAAATGAGCGCCTCGGCCAGAGCCAAGATCGCTGCCGCCGCAAAAGCGCGGTGGGCCAGAGCCAAGGCCGCGGGCAAGAAATCGCTGTAAGTTTTCCGCTTTACGTGAGCCGGAGTTTGATCTGCTTCGGCTCTTTATATTTGGTGGTGGCCCAACCGGGACCGGCGTGCCGATCATCCGCAAAACTGAGTCATCGCCACAGTGACTGTGGCGTATTCCTCCATCGCCTACTCAGCCTCCACCCGGCAACAAATCCACCAGCCGCGCCTGCGGGATGCGCTCCGCGATGATCTCGCGCGTCAAGTTCACCCACTGGTCGCAACGGTCGAGCACCACGCCGTCCGACGTGGCAATGACCTGCTGGCTTTCCCACAAAACCTTGTCGGGATTGAAGGACAGTTCCACCGTCATGTTCCAACCGGCAGCCATGGCAGTATTGCTGATGAACGTTTTAAGCCGCCCGCTGTTCGACACCGGCTTGTCCAGCCACCAACGGCAACAGGTCACCCCCCAGCCGGTGACGGTTTCGCCGATCATTTGCAACACCGGCGCGGTTTCGGTCACTTTGCGATAACGGCGGTGAACCCCGGCAATGTCACGGCAGCAGCCGTCCCGGCCCAGCAACACCACGCCACCGGACAGCGCGCTTTCCAGCAGGGTCAACACGTTGTAGCCGTCGAGCCATAACTCGCGGCCACGTAGCTCAGCGGGCGGGATTTGGAGCCGACACCGATGCTGGACGGCATCAGCCGAACAGGTGCATCGGCTCACTGCCATGCGTTGACGGCTGGTGAGATTGTGGCGATTGCCCACGAGATCCGTGGCCGAGTGTGAAGCGTAACCGTGATCCAAAAGCCAGCAAAGGTCGCGGGTTGCGGCGCGCAACGCCGGAAGCTGACTTGCGGCAAAGAGTTTTACGTCCTTGGCCGCCGGCCCGCGATGAGATGGGTGTCCTGCCACGCCTCCAAGATGACACACCGTGTGTTAAAAATCTTTTCCTTGGAGCAGTGACGGTTGGCATGACACAGACCGGCTCAACACCACCAACGGCAGCGCGCGAGTTCATTCCGTTCGTGAAATCTGCCGGTCCAGTGAACTGGACCAACACCGCTGCGCGAATGGACTACAGCAGTTCCATCTCATCAAGGTGGAATGACCTGAATCGGGTAAAGCCGGCATCTGTGGCGCTCTCATCTGATCCATGAAAAGAAAACTGGCGCGAATTAATCGCGCCAGTCGGAAATCAAATTGAGCCGCGTAGCAGGGCTAGTTTTTCCAGTCGAACGCCTTTTTCTTCAGCGCGTAAAGATAGCCGGCAAACAGGATGAACATGAACGAAACCATCGAACCCAGGATCAGGTTCCGCGTGGCGTGGTCGGTGAGCATGTCGCGGTAAACCACGGCCCACGGATACAGGAAAACCACTTCGATATCGAACAGGATGAAGAGCATCGCCACGAGATGGAACTTCACCGAGAAGCGCGGGCTGTTTTCGCCGATCGGATTGGCGCCGCATTCGTAGGCCATGTCCTTGGCCTTGCTGCGCTTGGCGATCTGGCCGAGGAAAACGGAGACGGTCAGTGTGCCCGCCGCGAAGCCAATGGCCACGACGATCAGAATGAGCACCGGGAAATACTGCATCAATTGCGATTCCATGGCGTGTAATCTAGGGGTTGCGCGGGGAAAATTCAACGACGAAAACAGGCGGTCATTGCAGGCCCACTCATCAATGGACGCCGACACGGTAAAACAACGATCCATCGCCGGTGGCCGTTTCATCCTGCCATGTCGTCATGCCCGCCTGACCGCTGATGTTATCCAAAATGGTCGAGAAAGCCGGGGGTGACGCCAGATTAGTGCCGCGCTGAATAAAATAAGAGACCCCGGCGACGCTTTGCCAGCTTACGGTCACACCCACGAGGTTCGTATCAATGAGCGGCGGAAGCATTTTCAAAACGGACACGGCATTCGTCGGGTTGGTGCGTGCGTGCGACTCCGACCAGTTCTTCATGCCATCGCCATCTGAATCGGCATCGTCCGCCGAGCCGTCGGTGGGCAGACCGTATTGCTGCGCCCAGGCGTAGGCGAGGAGGGAAGGGGGCGTTTGAAATTCAAACGCACCGATGTCCACCGTGCCGCCGGTGACGCGGGCCAGCCCGTCAAAATCAGTCGGGCCGGGGGCGTAAAGGTTGTTGCCGGAGTTGATGCACGGCGAATTGCCTTGCAGATGGAAATCGCCGTTGACCGGATCTGCGAAACGCGGCGCGTTGGTGAAGTTGACTGCGCCACCGGGATTCGGCGTCGTGCAACAATAATCGAGTTGGACCGGCCCGGAGTAATTCGCGCCGTTGTTGTTATAGAGGATGCAATTTTCAGCGACTGTATAGAAATCGATTCCGGCACCGCCGGGTGATGTGTTCCCGACCAGTGTGCAGTTGTAGAGAAAGACGCTGAAGGTCGCACCGCCGCCGCCGGAAGTTGCCGTGTTGCCGACAAGAATGGAATTGTTCACCGTGGACTGGCCAACGCAACCGCCACCCCAATCAGCCGAATTATTGATGATGAGACAATTATTTATCGTGCCGCCAAAGGTGCCGCCGCCATAAGCCGTCATCGTGTTATTCGACACAATGCAGGAATTCAGCGTCGAATAAGCCATGCCACCACCGCCATAACTGGCGGAATTTCCTGTGATCAAACAGCGATTCAACACGCCGCCGCTGGCGCCGCCCCCCGCGGAAAACGGATCGGGAGACGAATTACCGCTCAATATGCAATCAGACAAAATGTCGGCGGCAGACTGGCAATAAACACCGGCTCCGTTGGCTTGCGTTCCATTTCGTAACGTCAACCCCGCCACCGTAACCGGGCTGACCAGATACAAACAGCGCATCGCGTTGCCGCCATCAATGATGGTCACGTTCGCGCCGTTGACGCTTTGAATTGCGAGCGGTTTGGCCACGACCACACGATTGGTCGCCGCGCCAAACATGCGCGAGCCAGTTTGATAAACGCCATTGCTCACCACGACCAGGCCGTTGGCGAACGCGGCATCCACGGCATCCTGGATGTTTGTCGCCGCCGTCGACCAGGATGTGAAGGGCGCGACCGGATTGATATTGCCCAGCGCAACATAATGCACCGGTTGTTGCAGGACGAAAATCGTGACTGACGCGCTGACGCCGGCGGGATGGTCGGTGTTGAAGACGGTGAGTGTGACCGTGTAATTCCCGGCTGCCGCCCAACTGTGCGGGATGAAAACTTTATTGCTGACAACCGTGCCGTCACCAAAATCCCAGCGGTTGGCAGTGGCGTGGCCGGAAATTCCCCCCGTGAAATCCGAGGCAAATCCGGTCGCTACATTCGTGAACGTTGCTGAAATCGCCACCGCCAGCGCACCGGTCGCCGAACTGGAATAAAATTCATCGCAGCCGATGGACGGCGGGTTGAGCCAGAAGTCTCCGTCAATGTCCGTAATGCCGGCCAGTGTCGTTGTGCCCGCACTGCGGCAGGGTGAAACCGAACTGATATGTTTGAGGTCCGCGAGCAACGGATCGCTCGTGATGTTGTTTGCACCCAAACCCGGCAATGGGGTGGTATCGCAATAAACCAGCGTGCTGTCGGCGGAATAATTGGTCCCAGCCGACGCGGTGTTGAAATAAACGATGCAGTTGGTGGCCGCGCTGGAATTGATACCGCCGCCCAGATAGCCCGCCACGTTACCGACCACCGTGCAGTTAACCAGCGTGCTGCCGCTGACGCCGCCGCCACTGCCAAACGACTGGTTGCCGTTCACCGCGCAATTGACCAAGGTGCTGTCGCCCACTCCGCCACCGGTCAGCGATGTATTTCCAGAGATGAGGCAATTGGTCAGCGTGGAACTGGACGCACCGCCGCCATTGGAGGTGTGATCGCTGTCATCGTGAGTGGAATTGCCGGTGAGGGTGCAGTTCACCAACGTTGAACTGTTGGCGCCGCCGCCCCAAATCCCCGTGTTGCCGGTCAGTGAACAATTCATCAAAGTGCTGTTATAAACTGCGCCGCCGGAGTAACCGGCGGAATTATTCCAGAACTGGCAATTTTTCAGTGCGCTGCCATAAGCACCACCGCCAGCACTTGAGGAATTATTTGTAAAGATACAATCTACCAACGTGCCGCCATAGACCCCGCCGCCCACATTGGGCGCGGTGTTGCCGGAAAAGACGCAATTGGTGATGAACGCTTGAGCGGATTCACACCACACACCACCGCCACTGACTTCCCGATCCCAATCGCCCTCGTTCCGTGTCGAACCGTTCGTTAGTGTGAAGCCCATCAGCGCCGCGCCGTTGGTCAGATAGACGCACCGCACGGCGCTGTCGTTGTTGGTCAGGAAACCCTGGATGGTGGTGACCAATGGCCCGTTGACGCTCCGGACAGTCATGGGCTTGTCCACGACTACGCGATTGGTCATCGCACCGAACGCGACGCGCCCGCCGACGCTGTAAACCCCGTTGCTCACCAGCACGGTTCCACCAGCGACCGCTGTATCAACGGCGTTTTGAATGTTCGTCGCCGCCGTTGTCCACGAAGTGTAAGGCGGCACTGGCGTGGTGTTGGCGAGCGACACAAAATAATTTCCTGCAAAAACATGAACCGTGACCACCGCGCTGATGCCGGTGGGGTAAATGTCGCTGTATGCCGTGAGCGTCACCGGATAAACCCCCGGTGCAATCCAGTTGTGCACACCAGAAGCCAGGTTGGTCAACACCGTGCCATCGCCAAAATCAAGCAGGGTGCTGCTGACATTTCCCGCAAAGACCTGCGACGTGAAATTCACGACGAACCCGACCGCTACATTCGTGAAATCAACATTCAAGGCCACCGGAATCGGAAATTCATACGCGCCGACATCCACCACCAGTCCCAAAATGCGTGGCGTGCCGTCCGGGTCGTTGGTGGTCGTGACGAATGAATTATTTCCTGCGTTGATGCATGGCGAATTGGTTTGCAGATGAAAATCGCCGCCGGCCAGATTCACAAACAGCGGGGCGTTGGTGAAATTGCCCGCGTCACCGCCGGGCAGCGGCGTCACACAACAATAGTTAAAAGCGCTATCTTCGTGATTGTCTCCCGAATTATTTCCATTGGAATAAACAATGGAATTATTCACCGTGCACACACTGACTCCCCGGTCGTTTCCGGCGATGACACAGTTGTTGAGCGTGCTGACGCCGGCGGCAAACCCCTCCGAAGCGGAATTACCATAAAGCAGACAATTATTGAGCGTGCTATGATTTGCACCGCTGCCATTCCCGCTGGCCGTGTTGTTTTTCAGGATGCAGTTGTTTAAAATACTGGCTTCCGCGCCGCCGCCATAATAAGCGTAATTACCAGAAAGCAGGCAGTTGTTTAAAGTGCCTTGATAGGCGCCGCCACCGCCTGCATACGCCACAGAGTTGCCAGCCAGAATGCAATGATCGATCAGCGCGTCCGTTGATTCACACCACACGCCGCCGCCAGCAAGCCCGGAAGCATTGGCCCCGCCGGCCCCGCCATTGGTCAGGGTAAAACCATTGAGGGTCGCGCCATTGGTCAAATACACGCAACGTATGTCGGCAGCGCTGTTTCCTCGGATGATGGTCGCCCCGGCTCCGTTGACGCTTTGCACCGTCAGGGGTTTGGTGACGGCAACCCGGTTCGTAAACCCATACACGACCGTTCCGCCAGTTTGATAAACCCCGTTCGTCACTAAAACTTGCTCGCCGGGAACCGCCACATCAATCGCGTCCTGGATGTTCGTGGCCGCCGTTGCCCAGCTTGCGTAGGGTGTGGCCGGACCGGGGTTGTTCAGGTTCACATACCGCACCGCCGCCGAAGCGGGAAGGGAGAGGAGTGCCATCAAGAGTGAACAATAGAAATGCGCGGATTTCATAAGCAACCTTTTGAATACCGCAGACAATAGCCCTCACATCTATCCCGCTCAAGCCACAAATCAACTACGACGATTCGCGCAGAAATTTCACCATCGCCGCACCGAACGGCGCCAGGTCGCGTGGAGTCCGGCTGGAGATCAGGTTGCCATCTTCGACGACCGGTTCGTTCACCCAGATGCCGCCGGCATTTTCCAGATCGTCCTTGATGCCGAGCGAGCCGGTGACCCGCTTGCCTTTGATTATTTTTGCCGAGATCGGAATCCAGCCACCGTGGCAAATGAAGGCGACGAGTTTGTCCTGTTCAAAAAACTCCCGGGTGAGCGACAGCACCCTGGCGTCACGACGCAATTTGTCCGGCATGAAACCGCCGGGCACGAGCAATCCGCAAAAGTCCTCGCTGCGCGCCTCCTTCAACAACAAGTCCGACGTGGCGGGATAACCGTGCTTGCCGGCGTAGGTTTTGATTTCCGGCGCGGCGCATTTCAACGCGTAGCCGGCCTCCTCCAGCCGCAGCTTGGGATACCAGAGTTCGAGGTCTTCATAAACGTCGTCCAGAAACGAGAGCACGGTTTTGTTTTGCATGACAAATTTATCCGCGCATTTAACCCACAAAGAAAGCACGAAAGCGGGAGCATTCCGGCTGGATATCCGTCTGACTAATTGATTCCATCCGGCCGGGAATCAATTTACGCAATGAACATTCAGAATCCACCGGCAGAAGTTCTCGGATGGAAAAAATCATTTCTGTGGCTGGCTCTGGCCGTGGCGTGTTTTCATGCGGCTTACACTTCACTCAAATATCCTGCCGCCGGCTTGCTCATTTTTGGCTATGCCTACGGGCTCGTCCGATTGACCGATCAGCCGAATGTCCGGCGCGCGTTTTATTTCGGGCTGGTCGCGGGACTTCTCTGCTACGCGCCGCAACTGTTTTTCTTCTGGCGCATCTTCGGTCCGGCGGCGGTGGTGTTGTGGCTGATCCTCGCCTTCTGGATCGGGCTGTTCGCGGCGATTGTCTGCGGCAGCATCCGGCGCTGGGGTAAAGTCAAAGCTGCATGGCTGATTCCGTTCGTCTGGACGGGCATCGAATATTTTCGCAGCGAACTCTACTACTTGAAATTCTCGTGGCTAAACATTGGCTACGCATTTCAGTCTCAAATATTCGGAATGTATGGAGCCGGTTTTATTATTTTTGGAGCTATTATAATCTTTCTTCGCAGACATTTGATTGTCGGTCGTTTAAAAAGACTTTCCCTGCTGGAGATTGTTTTGATCTCTGTGTTCTTTATGGTGGTCGCGATTTTATGTCTTCCCTTTCTCGCGGAAGCAAAAGTTCGCGCTCGCCCATCGCTCAAACTTGTTGGCGTCCAAATGGAATTTCCACCCGTTGGCATCATTCCCAAAATGCTGGATCAGGCACTGGCGAAAAACCCCTACGCACCCATTTTCGTCTTGAGCGAATACACTCTTGACGGCCCGGTGCCGGATTCGCTGAAAAATTGGTGCCGTGATAACGCGCGTTTTCTCGTCGTGGGCGGAAAAGATTTCGTCACGAACGACGTTTATTACAACACCGCCTTCGTTGTCAGCACGAATGGTGAGATTGTTTTCAGACAGGCCAAGAGCGTGCCCATCCAGTTTTTCCACGACGGCCTGCCCGCGCCGAAGCAGGAAGTCTGGAACTCGCCGTGGGGTAAGATCGGCATCGGTATCTGCTACGACTTGAGTTACTCGCGCGTGACGGACGAACTGGTGCGGCAGGGCGCGCAGTTGCTCATCGTGCCGACGATGGATGTGGAGGAATGGGGAAGGCATCAGCACGAACTTCACGCCCGCGTCGCGCCGGTGCGCGCAGCGGAATATGGCATCCCGATTTTCCGCGTCGCGAGTTCCGGCATTTCACAAGCCGTGAACAGCAGCGGCCAGGTGGTCGCCCAAACTTCCATGCCTGGCAATGGCGAAATTTTCTCCGCCCAACTCCGGTTGCCAATACGCGGCTCGCTGCCGTTGGACCGGTTTCTAGCGCCCCTTTGTGTCGGCGTGACGGCCATCGTCACGACGGCACTGCTATTCCTCGTTTGGAAAGAAAAACGCGGTCAAGCGAAAGGTTGAAATCGCGCGCAACCGCGCTCCGGAAACGGGGTGCTCCGGCTGCCTGGAGCAGATGAAGTTTGTGACAACGCTCGCCCTCACCCCAACCCTCTCCCCCGGGGAGAGGGAACCGCCAGCGCACGTTTCCGTTTTATCGGTTGACCGTCCGGCCAATCCAGCCGCGTGTTTTTCAGAAGCGCGGGAAACGGTTCTCCTTCTCCTTGGGGAGCAGGCCGGGATGAGGGAGGATGTTATTCGCTGACGTTTTTCCTTTTGCCCGCGCCGGTTTGCATTCAATTCACCGCCGTGTCGCACGCATATGTCCTGACATCCCATCGTCCCGAGATCCGTCTCCAGATGGATTACCCGCGCGAGTTCAATCCGCCGTAAAGCCACCGTTGAACCATCCACGCAGGCTTGCCAACGAAAATTTAGCGGCTAACTTTAACCTGAATGTTTTCTCTGACGGCATACATTGAGGCGGCGCTCGAACTGGCGCACTACGACAAGCTGGAAGACGGCACGTTCGCCGGGGAAATCCCCAAACTGCCCGGCGTGGCCGCCTTCGGCAAAACCCTGCGGGAATGCGAACAGGAACTGCGCTCCACGCTGGAAGATTGGATCCTGGTCGGACTGCGGCTCGGTCACAAGCTGCCCAAGCTGGCGGGCATTGACCTCAACCACCACGCGAATGGCCGTCTGGCACCCCATCAAAAGGCGTGAGTTGGTCCGCCGGCTGCGCGGACTGGGTTTCCAGGGACCATTCCGCGGGACGCGACATGAATTTCTGGTGTCCGGTCAGCAGCGCCAGACGATTCCGTCCAACCCGGAATACTCCACGCCGCAATTAAAAATGCTGCTCCGGCAGGTGGAAGTCATTCTCGGCAGAAAGATTTCTGCGGATGAGTGGGAGAAGTTGTGAAACTCTCACCGCCGATTGCGTTCTAAATTCCCCGCTATGTCGCACGAATATGTCCTGAAACCCTATCGTCCGGAGATCCATCTCCAGATTGATTACCCGCGCGAACTCAATCCGCAGCAGCTGGCCGCCGTCACCGCGCCGCCCGGTCCGGCGCTCGTCATTGCCGGCGCGGGCTCGGGCAAGACGCGCACGCTCACGTATCGCGTCGCGTATCTGCTGGAGCAGGGGATTCCCGCCGATCGTATTCTGCTGCTCACGTTCACCAACAAGGCGGCGGGTGAAATGATGCGGCGCATCGGCGATCTGCTCGGCCACGAATTGCGTGCGCTCTGGGGCGGCACGTTCCACTCCATCGGCGCGCGGGTTTTGCGCACCCACGCGGACGTGATCGGCTACCAGAAGGATTTCACGATCCTCGACCGTGACGATGCGCAGGATTTGATCAAGGCGTGCATGGCGGACGCGCAGATTGACAAGAAGGACAAGCATTTTCCCAAGCCGGCGGTGTTAAATGAGATTTTTTCGCTCACGGCCAACACGCACCAGACCACCGAGGAACTGGTGGACGGGCAATTCAGTTATTTCTCCGAGTTCGCCGTGCAAATCGCCGACCTCGCCAAGCGTTATACGGCGCGCAAACGTGCGACCAACGCGATGGATTTCGACGATCTGCTCGCGCTCTGGTTAAAACTGCTCCAGGACAACGCCGGGGTGCGCGAGCAGTATCAGCGCCGGTTCCAGTTCATTCTCGTGGACGAATATCAGGACACGAACAAGCTCCAGAGCGACCTGATTGATCTGCTCGCCGCGAAGCATCACAATGTCACCGTCGTTGGCGACGACGCGCAGAGCATCTACGCGTGGCGCGGCGCAAACTTTGCGAACATCCTGGAATTCCCCAAGCGCTATCCGGGCGCGAAAGTGTTCAAGATCGAAACCAATTACCGGAGCACGCCGGAAATCCTGGCTGTCGCCAACGCCGCCATCGCCGCGAACGTGAACCAGTTCGCCAAGGAACTGGCGCCGGCCCGCAAGTCCGGCGTGAAGCCCGCGCTCGTCGCGTGTCACGACGCTGGGCAGCAGGCGGCCTTCATCGCCCAGCGCGCGCTGGAATTGCGCGATGAAGGCGTGAGCTTGAACCATGTGGCGGTGCTGTATCGCTCCCATTTTCACGCGCTGGAATTGCAACTGGAGCTGACGCGCCAGCAGATCCCTTTCTCCATCACGAGCGGCATCCGGTTTTTCGAGCAGGCGCATATCAAGGACGCGACGGCGTTTCTGAAATTTGTCGCCAATCCACGCGACGAGATTTCGTTCAAGCGGCTCGTATTGTTGCTGCCTGGCATTGGCGCGAAGGGGGCGGAAAAGCTGTGGCGGAAGTTTGGGGAGGGTCTGGCGTCTCGCGTCTTGGTTCTGGGAGCAAGAACGACCATGACCTCCCACCCCCAGACCCCAGATCCCAGACCCCAGACCCCAATCCCGCCCCAAACGCCAGACCCCAGACGTCAGACCCTCGCCGCCTTGCTCCAATCTTGTTCCAAATCTGTCCCGGCAAAGGCGGCGATCGCGTGGGCGCAGTTTGTCGCCACGATTTCACAGCTCGAAGACCCTGCTGTCCGCCAAAGCGCGGCGAAGATGCTGCGGCTGGTGATGGACGCGGGCTATGACGATTATCTGAAGGAGACGTTTGACAACTACGAGCGGCGGCTGGAGGAATTGCAACAGCTTGCCGAGTTCGCGTTTCAGTTCGGCAGCGTGGAGGAATTTCTCACGCAGCTCGCACTGCTTACCAACGTCGAGGCCGAGGACGACAACACCACGCGGGACGACATGGAAAAACTCAAGCTGTCCACCATTCATCAGGCGAAGGGCCTGGAGTTCGACGCCGTGTTCGTGATCATGCTTTGCGACGGGATGTTTCCGTCCGCACGCTCGATGGAAAGCAACGAGGGCGAGGAGGAGGAGCGGCGGTTGTTCTACGTCGCCATCACGCGCGCGAAAAACGAACTCTATATTTCTTACCCGCTCATTCGCGCCGGCTATGGCAACACCGGCATGGATTCATTTCAGTCGCCCTCGCGATTCCTTTCCGAGATTCCGAAAAATTTGATCAACGAATGGAATCTACGGTGAGCGTATAAAAATTTGGTAGGAGACGACGTGAGGAGAATACCACGGCTTGGTGCCGGGCCTCGTCGGCATAACGCGACTGGAGCGCCGAGCACCGTCTCGGCCTGTCTCAGGCCCACATGGGGAGACGGTGCTCGGCGCTCCGGCGGCTGGATAGGCTCTAACTAAATTCCCAACTCCAACAACAAAAATCAGAGACTCGTCACCTCGTCTCCTACAACAAATTATTTGGTGACGCCCCGTTCGCTGGTGCGGATGAATTGAACGAGATGCTGGATTTCCGGCAGCGGCGGCAGTTCCTTCTCAATTTTCGCCAGTGCGTTGGGGATGGAAAGTTCTTCGCGGAAGAAAATTTTAAAAGCCTGTCGCAGTGCCGTCTGAGCTTCCTCGGGAAAGCCGTTTCGTTCCAGGCCGACCTTGTTGATGATGCGCGTCACGGCGGGGTTGCCTTCTACGATCATGAAGGGCGCCACGTCCTGTGGAATGCGCGAGCAGCCGCCGGTCATGGAAAATTTTCCGATGCGGCAGAATTGATGCACCGCCGTGAAACCGCCCAGGATCGCGCGATCTTCCACGACGACGTGCCCCGCCAGCGCGGCATAGCCGGACATGATGATGTGATTGCCAAGGACGCAGTCATGCGCGATGTGGACATGGGTGAGGAACAGATTGTCGTTCCCGACCACGGTGGCATGGCCGTCATCCGTGGCGCAATGAATGGTCACACCCTCGCGCAGGACATTACGGTCGCCGATCTCCAGCCGGGTGACGCCGCCTTTCCATTTCAAGTCCTGCGTTTTCTTGCCGATGCAGGCGAACGGGAAGATTTCGTTGCCCTGGCCGAGCGTGGTGTGCCCGTCAATGGCGACGTGTGAATGCAGTTGGCAATTATCGCCAAGCGTAACGTGTTCGCCGATGACGCAAAACGGGCCGATTTCGCAACCGGTTCCGATTCGTGCTTTGGGGTGGATGATAGCTGAAGCGTGAATCATGGCTTAGAGCGCGTCGCGGAGCATGAACGTGACGGCGGCTTCGCTGACGACTTCGCCGTCCACTTTGCAGACGCCCTTGGCCTTGCCGATTTTTCCGCGGATCTTGGTCAGCTCCACTTCGATCACCAGCACGTCACCCGGCACCACCGGTTTGCGCCACTTCACTTCCTCGGCCGACATGAAATAGGCGATCTGGTTTGCCGCCTCGATGCGCTTGAGGAGCAGGATGCCGGCGATCTGCGCCATGGCCTCGAGCTGCAGCACGCCCGGCATGATGGGATGACCCGGAAAATGGCCGCGGAAAAAATCCTCGTTCATCGTGATGTTTTTCACACCGACAATGGTATTGCCCTCAATCTTCAGAATCCGGTCCACGAGCAGAAACGGCGGGCGATGCGGCAGCATCTTCATCACTTCTTCGATGGCCATGGCGCCGTCCGCGGAGGGCATGGGCTCGGGCGCATTTTTCGCCGGCGGCGGGGCGAAGGTCTGCGCCGCGCGCAACGGCTTGTTCATCTGCGTCTGCACGAGCTTGGCAAATTCGCAGTTCGCCGCGTGGCTCGGCTTGACGGCGATCAAATGGCCGCGAATTGGCCGGCCGGTCAATGAGAGGTCGCCCACGATGTCGAGCATCTTGTGCCGCACAAACTCCTCGTTGTAACGCAGCGGCTCCGTGGTCAGCACCGCGTCGTCGCGGATGACGATGGCGTTCTCCAGACTGCCGCCCTTGATCAGCCCGTTCTTGAACAGATACTCGATCTCCTCGTAGAAACAAAACGTCCGCGCGTGCGACAATTCCTTCTCCCACGTCTGCGGCGTGATGTCGATGCTATAAAATTGCGTGAAGCGGCCCTGCTTGTCCGCGCTGGTGCAGGTGAGTTTGAAACCGTCGTAGGGAAACAGCGTCATGACCGTCTCGCCGGACTGCATCTCGATCGGTTCGGTGGGTGTGAAGGGGTCACGCTTTTCCGCCTGCGGCACGATGCCGGCCTCCTGGATGATCTTGCCGAATTCGCGCGAGCTGCCGTCGCCGATCGGCGGTTCGTTCGCGTCCAGCTCGATGATCGCGTTGTCCACGCCGTAACCGGCGAGGGCGGCGAGGACGTGCTCGACCGTGTGCACTTTCACGTTGCCCCTGGCGAGGGTGGTGGAGCGGTTCGTCTCGCCGACATTTTCCACGCGCGCCTCGATTTCCGGTTTGCCGTCGAGGTCGACGCGGCGGAACCGCACGCCGCTGTTCGCGGGCGCGGGCAGGATGGTCATGTTCACCCGGTTGCCGCTGTGCAAGCCGATGCCGGAGAAAGCCGCTGGACGGTTGAGAGTCTGCTGATTGAGCACGTGGAGATTGAACAAAACGCGCGGGCAATTGGCAAGCCGGATGAAATCATTCGAACCTTTGAAAACCTGCGCGAATGCGAAGACGCCTTGAAGGCATTCCTCACGGCCTGGATTCCGATGGCTGGCTGGATTTGGCTGGGTCAAGCGACGTAACGTTCGAGCACGGTGAGAAAGGCGCGTAATTTCTTGCGGGATTCAGCCTGGGTGCCGGCGTGTTCGATGCAATCGTGCATGTGCGAGTGGATCAGCATGTCGCCAAATGATTTCAGGGCGCGGCGGGCGGAAACCACCTGGGTCAATACTTCCGCGCAGTCGGTGTCGGCTTCCACCATCCTTTCAATCGCCTGAAGCTGGCCGCGAATCTTCTTCAAGCGCACCACCAGCGCCCTTCTTTCGTCCGGGTTGTGAGCGTGTTTCATGCGCAGCTTATAGCATGACGGCCCGGCATTCGCCAACAGGAATAGCGTTGACCCTATATGGGGGGTGGGGGTATAGTCCACGCCATGCAAGATTTCCTGCACGCGGTTCAAAACGGCTCAGCCAATCTCTGGCTGTTCATCCCCGCCGCAATTTTGCTCGGCGCGCTGCACGGACTGGAGCCGGGCCATTCCAAAACGATGATGGCGGCGTTCATTGTCGCCATTCGTGGAACCATCGGTCAGGCGGTCCTGCTTGGGTTGTCGGCGGCCATCTCGCACTCGCTCCTCATCTGGCTTCTCGCCGCCGCCGCGCTGCATTATGGCAATCAGTTGAACGCGGAAACGGTCGAGCCGTATCTGCAACTCGGCTCGGCCGTGATGATTCTTGGCCTGGCGGTCTGGATGTTTCTGCGGACACGCCGCGAATTACACGCGGCTCAACATCACGACGATCACGGACATGATCATGCGCACAGCGAGTTGTTCGTTCTCGACCTGGGCCACGGCAAACTGGAATTGAGCGTGTTTGAAGCGGGCGTGCCGCCCGTCTTTCAATTGCGCGCTCCGAAAGGCGAGCGGTTGCCCGCCGCCAAAGACGTGACGCTGGAAACTGTTCGTCCCGACGGCAAACGCCAGACGTTTCAATTCACCGCCAAAAAAGAGTTTCTCGAATCCACCGTGGACATTCCGGAGCCGCACGAATTTGACGCGACGGTCACCGTCGGCCACGGCGGACACAACCACGCCTGCCGCGTGGAGTTTCGCGAAGGCGCGCATCATCACCATCACCACGACGAAGACGACGGCAGCAAGGAGTTTCAGGACGCACATGAACTCGCCCACGCGCAAGACATCGCCAGTCGTTTTGCCGGACGCACCGTCACCACGCCGCAGATCATTCTCTTCGGTGTCACCGGCGGGTTGATGCCGTGTCCGGCGGCGTTCACGGTGCTGCTTGTCTGCCTGCAATTGAAAAAAGTGACGCTCGGCTTTGCGATGGTCGGCGCGTTCAGCTTCGGCCTCGCGCTCACGATGGTGGCGACGGGCGCGCTTGCCGCCTGGAGCGTGCGTCATGCCGAGAAGCGTTTCAAAGGCTTCGGCGAGACGATGCGTCGCGCACCCTATGTCTCGTGCATCCTGCTGGTCGTGCTCGCTTCCTACATGGCCTGGCGTGGCTGGCGGGGGTTGCAAGGTTGAAAGATGGTTTTGTCCGGAACTCGGCGACGGTCTTAGCCGGAAGAATTCTTTTAAACCACGAAAGACACGAAACACACAAAAGGAAAGCTAAGGTCCGAGAAGGCCAACACCATGCTTGCAGGTTTCAAATCCGAGTTCACCGATTGGTGCCGGTTGCTGCCGCGCCATGCTGAGCCATTCGTTCCGTCTTTCGTGTGGTTCGTGTATTTCGTGGTTAATTCAACTGCATGGTTCCGGCTGAGGATTTATACCTCGTCGCACCTCGTTCGCCGGCAACAACCCGGTTTGCTGACAATTCCGTGATCACTTCGGCTTGAGACGCAACACCGTCAGCGAGCGGGCCGGAAACGTATAACTGAAATTTGCGGCGGCATTTACAAACTTCGATTCGACGGGTGAGATTTTTCCCGGTGCTTCCATCGAATTGACTTCCGCCAGATTATCGCCGGACAGGACGGTGGCTTTACCTTCGGATTCAATCTGTGATGAGCCGGTCAGTTTGATCTCCACGGTTTGGGCGTTGGCTCCAGGATTGACCGCCTTGAGAATGATTTCGCCGGTCTTGTCATCGTGTGTTGCGCTGGCGTAAAAACTTTGCAGACCCGCAGCCGAGGTTTCGACCCCGTCCAATTTGACCGGCAAGACCACGTCGCCGCGATTGTGGCTGAACAGTTGCTGGACGTAATAGTTGGGCGTGGTGAAAATATTCAGGCTGTCCACCCAGATCAGGTTCGGCGTCCATTGCCAGGCCTCGGTGTTGGCGAAGAGCGGCGCGTAGGAGGCCATCCGTACCACGTCGGCGTTGCGCTCGAGACCGGTCAGGTAAGCGGCCTCCGACAGGGCACATTCAAGGTTGTTGCGATTTTTTACGCTGACAACTCCGACACTTTGCGCCGCGTATTCGCCCATGAAAACTTTCGGGCCGTTGCGGTCGTAACCGTCGAAGCGATGCGTGTTGGCGTAGAACCATTCGGGTTTGGCGTAGCAATGTTCGTCAATGATGTCGGCGTGTAATTCGCGCAACTTCGACCAGGCGAATTTGAAACGGTCATCCGCCGGATCAGGGCCGGCGGCGGCAACGAGCTGGATGCCGGGATATCTGGCTTTGATCGCCGTCGCGAATTTTGCGTAGCGGTCGATGTATGGCTGGCCCCATTGTTCGTTCCCGACGCCGAGCATCTGCAGGTTGAACGGACCGGGATGTCCCATGGCCGCGCGCTGCGCGCCCCATTCGCTGTTCGTCGGGCCGTTGGCAAATTCGATCAGGTCGAGCGCGTCCTGAATATAAGGCTGGAGCAGTTCGATCGGGCACAGCTCTCCGGAATTAAACTGGCAGGCCATGCCGCAGTTCAGGATGGGCAACGGCTGGGCGCCGATGTCTTCGCACAGTTGAAAGTATTCGAAGAAGCCAAGACCGAACGTCTGGAAATAATCCGGCGTGGGCCGGTGGAGAAATTCGTAGTTCCAGCGGTTGATCTGCAACGGGCGTTCTTCGATGGGGCCGATGGTATGCTTCCACCGATAACGACGACTCAGCATGCTCCCTTCCACGATGCAGCCGCCGGGAAATCGCAGGAAGCCCGGATGCAGATCGGCCAGCCTCTGCACCATGTCCGCCCGCAATCCGCCGGGCCGGTTTTTCCAGGTTTTTTCCGGGAACAACGAAACCATGTCCACGTCCACCGCGCCTTTGCCGTCCACGAGCAGATATAATTTCGCCTTGGCGTCCGTGTCTTTGGGATGCAACACGGCGGTTGCGGTCTGCCAGTTATTGGACAATTTCCCGAGCCGCACCGAGTCGAGCAGGGTCCCGTCGCCGCCGTAGAGTTCCACGCGCAACCCGGGCGAGCCGGCGGTCCGGCGGATTTGCGCGGAAAAATTGTAAGCGTCGCCCTGCTTCACGCCCATGCCGCGAAAGCCCTCGTTGGCCACGCCGAACAGGTCTTTGCCTTCGGATTCGATGTGGAGAAAATGCGGGTTGGCGGCATTGAACGGATGTGCCTCGTGGATGGACAGCTCGCCTCTGGCGTTGCCCGGACTCAACTTGAACCAGCCCATCATGGCGTCGGGAAACTCAAACCCGCGGTTCTTCACCAGCTCCGCGTAGAGCCCGCCGTCCGCGCCGAAATTGACGTCTTCGAAAAAAATCCCCCACATCGCGGGATTGATTTTTGCGCCGGGCTGGTCCGCCTGAATCTCAATGGTGGCGGCGTGGACGGCGGCGACAACAGCCAGCGCGCCGGCGAGCAGGACGGTTTGCAGCTTCGGTGGCATGTGTGGTTGATAGTTGATTGGTTTGAGGGAATCAACCTTTGGCCGCCGGTGTCTTTAATTTCTCCAGTTCCAGACCTTCGCGATGCTGGATGGTCGCCTCCACTTTCGGCACATACATCTGCGTTTCCGCCGGCAGATGCGGCGCGATGCGTTCGTAGCTCGTCGTCTGAAAGCGTTTCAACAACCGTGACAGCGTGCCGGGACCGGCATTGTAGGCGGCCACCGTCAGCCGCCAGTCGCCGAACTGGTCGTGAAGCTGTCGCAGATATTTGGCGGCCGCGCGGGCGGCCGGTTCCGTCTGTTTCCGCTGGTCGAACGGAAACAAACTCAGACCGAGATCTTTCGCCGTGCCGGGCATGAGTTGAAACATCCCGACGGCGCCCGCCGGACTCCGCGCGCCCGCATCAAAACCGGATTCCACTTCCGCCAGCCACACCAGCGCGGACGGCACGCGTTCTCCCGCGAAAACCGTCTTTAGTTTCGGCACGAATTTAGCCGCGCCGGCCGGCAGGGGACGGGGTGAAACTTTTTTGATCCAGATTTCCTGCTCGGTTTTGAACGATGGATTCGGCAAGGGCAGGGCGGGCTTGCCCGGTTCGGGTTTGGGCACGGGCGTCAATGACTTGAACTCATCCGCTGCGTCGAAATAATCCACACGCGACCGCAGCCACGCCGCGTAAGGTTGCGTTTCCTCATGCGCGTCCAGCAGCGGCAGGATGGTGGTCGCGGCATCTTTCAACTGCGCCACATCCAGCACCTGATCGCCCTGGAGATAATCCTGAAAATGGTTGAGGAAATCCTCCACCTTGGCGCGGTCCACCGACTGCAACGCCTGCAACACGTCCGGATCGAGATTCTCCTGCGCGAACTGCTGCGCGGCGTCCATCACCTCGCCCAAGTCGAGTTCATTGGTCTGCGCGGGCGTCAGCCGGATGCTGGCGATCAGAATGGCCAGGATTGCAAAAGCTTTCACAGCCGGATAATAGTGCATTCCGGCTGCGAATCAAAGACTGGAACGAACGGGGGCAACTTGAAAAAATTGCTTCTGGAGCGCGGCGGTGTCGTCCTCGACCAGCCGCAGCATTGAAAAGCCGGGCATCATCAGGTTAATTCCAGCTTCGTTGCGAAGCTGCTGCGGCTGGTCTCCAACACAGCCGCGCTCCGCTTTGATTGTGCCCCAGAGCAAGGTCAGACTCCGCCCGAAACCGAATTGCCACTTGCGCCGTCTCCGTCCCCGTTTAACCTGAATGTGTGAACTGGTTCACCGACCGAAATTGTTTCCTGCTCGCCGTGACGTTTTATGGATTGAGCACCATCTACTCCGTTTTTCTCTGGCGTAAAGGTTTTCGCCGGGACGAATGGGTGAATTATTGCCTGCTCGCCGCCGGCGTGGCGCTGCACACGTTCGCGATGATCAAACGCGGCGTGACGTTGCACAGTTGTCCGGTCAATAATCTCTACGAGGCCACCACGTTTCTGCTCTGGGCGCTCGGCCTGGCGTGCCTGGTCTATTCGCTGCTGCCGCGCTTCAAGTTTCTCAGTGCGTTCACCGCGCCGGTTTTGTTCACCCTCGGAATTTTCGCGCTGATGCCATCGCTCGACCCGCCGCACGGGCCCAGGCCGGAATTCTCCGGCGCGATCCGCAGCCTGCATGCGGCGACCATCCTGCAAGCCTACGGGGCGTTCGGCCTGGCCTCCGTGGCCGCGGGAATGTTTCTGATGCAGCGGCACGATCTGAAATTCCACAAGCTCCGCGCCATGCTGACCTTGCTGCCCTCCATCCAGCGGCTCGAAATTATCACATTCCGCCTGGTGGCGGCGGGCTTCGTGCTGCTCACCATTGGTCTCATCGCCGGCTGGCAACTGCCGCGTCAGGAGGGCAAGCCGTATTTCGCGGATTCAAAAGTGCTCTGGTCCGCGCTGCTGTGGCTGGTCTATCTGGAAGCGCTTGTGGCCTATAAATGTTTCGGGCGCTCGAGCCGGCGTTTCGCCACCGGCGTCATCATCGCTTTCGTTTTTTTGCTGCTGACGTTCGGATTGACCAATAAATTTTCGCCGATACACCAGAACAATCAGCCGTCGGCAACCAACGGTGTGGCCGTTGGCAACCCGCCGGTTCCTGTCACTCGTCACTCGTCACTCGTCACCCGCTAATGAGCGTTGTCGTCATCGGCTTGAGCCATCGCACGTCGCCCGTGGAACTGCGCGAGCGCTTCGCTTTTGCCGGGGAAACGATTCCCGTCGCTCTGCAGGAATTGCGGGATGCCGGTCTCGCCACGGAAGGCGTGGTGCTTTCGACCTGCAACCGTGTCGAGATCTACGCCGTCACGCCGCTCGCGCCGGAGGAAGCGTTTGCGCGCATGAAACAGTTCCTCATCGAACATCACGCCTACGACGGGGCGCTGGGCGATGAACTTTACACCTTCGCCGAGCCGCACAGCCTGCATCACCTGTTCAAAGTCGCCAGCGGCCTGGATTCGATGGTCATCGGCGAGACGGAAATTTTCGGCCAGCTCAAGGACGCTTACGAGATCGCCTTCACGCACCAGCACACTGGTGCGCGGCTGAACAAGGCGTTCCAGCGCGCGTTCAACGTGGCCAAGCACATTCGCACGGCGACGAACATCCAGCGCGGCAGCGTGTCCGTGATGTCCGCCGCGGTGGAACTCGCGGAGAAGATTTTTAATTCGCTGACCGAACACGAAGTCCTCGTCATCGGCGCGGGCGAGACCAGCGAGAAGACGGCGCGTGCCTTGCTTTCGCGCGGTGCGCGTGGCGTGGTCGTGACCAACCGCTCGCCGGAACGCGCCACCACGCTCGCCGCCGAACTCGGCGGACGCGCCGTGCCATTTGAGAACTGGACGGACGCGCTGGAGCAGATTGACATCGCCATCAGCAGCACCGCCGCACCGCACCACATTCTCAATCGCGCGAATCTGGAGCCGTTGATGCGTCGCCGCAAGCACCGGCCGCTGCTGTTGATTGACATCGCCGTGCCGCGCGACATCGATCCCGCCGTCAGCGATCTCGACAACGTTTATCTCTACAACGTGGACGACCTGCAAAGCATCGCCGCCGATTATTTGAATCTGCGCAAAGAAGAAGTCGCCCGCTGCGAAAAGATCATCGCCGAGAAAGTGGCGGTGTTGCTGGAGGCGAACAAGTATTTAACCACGGATGGACACAGATGAACACGGATGGCGGCAGGGTATCTTCCTATTAGCATCACGCTCTATCTCGCTCGACCAAATTCATAATCGCAGCGGACTCTCGCAACTTGGTGTCTGCTTTCTTGTTGAACTGCATCGCTCGTCCAATGAGCCATCCTGCCCGATAAAACTGCAGCTTGCCGTATAAATACAAACACACAAACTGAAAAACTCTGCCATCATCCTGTGCCTGATGCGCTACTCGCAAAAGCATGGTGGCCGCACTGGAAAACTTACTCGACGCACTCGACAAGCGAACACTGGTCTGCGACGCAATCTGACTTCTCCTGGCTGCGCGCGTAGCTCGCTTCAAAAGGCAACGCTCTCGACCTGATTTCGAGCGTGCGGCGGCGCTGTAACGCCTGACCCGGATAATGGTAGCCAGAACAACGCCGATGATAAGACCGATGCTTGGAAGGAGGTCCATGATGCTTAAAGAACAATGGCCAGCCCGTTTTGCAGCCGATCGTTTTTCACATTTCTGACGTTGCGGAGGAAGGCAGTGTTTGTCCAGCGGATTTTGTGACGCGAAAGTCTGGGCATTGTCGGAGCGCGCTCTGTGAGCCGCAGCACGCGTGAATTTTAAGGTGCTTTTTCAATAACAGGTCCAAACACTTTCTGCTTGGCGAATGTGCTGCGGGTCGCAGACCCGCGCTCCGAACCTAATTGGATTATCCGCACAACAAAATTTGCGGTAACAAAAACAATTTCCGCACACCGTGTTTCCTTTTCATCCGTGTGCATCCGTGTCTATCTGTGGTTGAAAAATTATGGCCGCTGAACGTCCCATCATCATCTGCACGCGCGGCAGCGCGCTGGCGCTCGCCCAGTCCAATATGATCGCCGCGCCGCGCGACATCGACCCCGCCGTCAGCGATCTCGACAACGTCTACCTCTACTACGTGGACGAGCTGCAAAGCATCGCCGCTGATTACTTGAACCTGCGCAAGGAAGAAGTCGCGCGCTGCGAAAAGATCATCGCCGAGAAAGTTGCCGCGCTGCTGGAAGCGAACAGGTTTTTAACCACGGATGAACACAGTCTGTAAACTCGTTTCAGATTTCAATAAACTAGCGAATACCATTGAAAAATCATAGTGGATTCGCTCTAACTCGTCACTTTTTTCGGTTACTTTTTTCTGCTTTCACTGACAGTTTAACTGACACCCGATGGCTATTGATAAAAGTAGCCAAGCGAGCGGAGTGATGAAAAATTGCCGTTGCCAATAACAACGTGGTCAATCAATTCCATTTTCAAAAGCTGACCGGCGCGGATTAAATCGCGGGTCACTTTGATGTCGGCTTCGGATGGGCTGCTTTCGCCGCTGGGTGGTTGTGCATGACAATCACGGCGCTGGTGGCGGCAATGATGGCAAGGCGGAACACTTCGCGGGGATGGACTAAAATCGTGTCCATCGTGCCGATGGAAACAAGCTGGTGGCCTTTAACACGCTTGCGGGTATTCAAAAACAACACGGCCAAACATTCACATTCAGGGTTAAAATGCGGGTGTCTCGCACTGCTGCAAGCTCTCCGGCGTTGGGCATTCGCGCAAGGCGGTCACGCGGTATTCGCAAGGGTTCGCCGGAAACTTGAACGGCTTCACTAGGGTTTCCATGCTCGGAAAAATGGCGGTGGTATTCATGGCAAGATTTCAGGCGGTTTTCTGTGAGGCGGCGAAATAGCTGCCGTATTTCTTGCGGGGGTCAAACCGCACGGACTGGTCACGAAACAAGCCGCAAGGGTGCTGCCAAGCCTGCCGTTTGGTGTTCCAATGAAAGCCAAGCTCGGACAATGCGCTGGTGATGGTCACGGGCTGTTTGTTTTCAAACTGAATCCAAACCCATTTGCCAACCACTTCGGCCAATTCAAAGAAGCTCGGCGTTTCGCTGCGGAGCAAAGCCAGAAGTTTTTCGGTGTTCAACGCGCGGTTAGCGTGTCTGCGGGTGGTATTGATTTTTGTCCGAATCGATGATTGCTGGACGGCGTTTGCTGGAGTCGCTGCTTCAATTTGTAATTTGTTTTTCATAAGCTTTTTTTTGATGTTCGCCGTCCGTGTCTCGCCGTATGTCGCTCTTGCTTCACCCCCAGCGGAGACAGCTTTTGAGCACTATGAGTTTTATTTCCTGCGTGCATGGGGCATGACAGCGAAAGTTTCGGCGTTACCTGATAGCCGGATCGCTGGCGTGACCCATGCCCTTCGTCGCTGGAAATAAAACGCCCCGCGTGAGCGGGACTTAACGCTCATGAAAAAGATGGCGAAGCAGCAAGCGCACTACGGAAGGGACCTCGGCGGCGTGTCTTCTTAAAAAGACGCGCCATGACCCAAAACACTAACCAAAATCCTCTGGCCTCGCAGAGTCGCCGAAGGCTCAATTTTGATCGGCTCTGACTTTAGGCTGGCGGTGTGAGCAAGGGAGCAGTGGCTTGAAGGGTACAGGGCAAGATCACAGGCGAACGGCGAAGCGCCGACAGCCGAATGTCAGACTCAGTGGGACCGGACAAGTGACGGGAAGCAGCGCGATGGCTTGCCACGCTGAAAGCGAGCGGCAACTTCCCGCCTCTTGGACGGCTGGGGAAAGATGCGCATTCTAAGTCCTGAATGGGTTTTACCGTTCTTTAAGGAATGTTGACAAAAAAGGGCGCACGGCTTTCGCCGTGCGCCTGAGTTATGGCTAGATTGAATGCCCTCCCCGATTGCGGAGTGCAGTGCAGTTTTTTCAGGCTTTTTTCAAGATGCCGAGTTGGGTCAGCGTCGTGACGCCGTCGTCCAACCCGATTTCTTCAACGATTTTACCATCAATAACCTTGAGGATCGTGATTCCGGTGAACCGCATTTTGCGACCCGATTTTGCCGGAAGTGAACCGTGGATAAAGTCGGCAAATGCCGGGCCCGTGTGCGTGCCGCCGCCGTCCCACTGCCCAACAACGTAATCGCCTTCGGCAATCAGATCGGCAGTGCCCCAAAAATTAAGGTCGGGGAATGCCTTGCGGAATTCGGTCATGAACGCCTTGATGTCGGCGTGGCCCCGGCGGGGTTCATGCAGCGAGTACTTCAGCAGCATGTTGGGAGCGGCGATTTCATCGACGATTGAGAGGTCGTGGTCTTTGCCCCAAAACTTTTCAAACCACCGACCTACTACCGCCTTGTTGTCATCTTGTTTAGACATATTTGTACCTTTTCTTTTGTATGGACTTTGTTTTGTTTCTCAGCAGCTACGTCATGTGACTGCCACCACACGCTATTCCAATTGCGGGTACTCTAAACTCCGTTTCACGACTTCAAATTCCGTGGTCCTCGAATTTGAAAGCAAAAACCGGAGTTCGCGAACCATCACCGTGAAGTACATTGTCAAAAGAAAGTAAATCGTATGATGACTGACCACCATGAAGCTGACTCCGCCGTGCGGATTCAATTTTGTCAGGGGAAAGCGGGAAAAGAATTTGAAAGCAAGAACCAGAGTTTTTGTTAAAATGAACAATGATAGATTTGGAGAATGACTATGAAAACAAAACCAGTGAGTAAAGAGAAAGGGCCGCAATTCGCGACCGACAAAGCCCGTTGGCAAGCGCTCCTGAACAAGGACGCACGGGGCGACGGCAAATTTTGGTATTCGGTTAAAACAACCGGCGTATTTTGTAGGCCGTCCTGTCCGTCGAGACAGCCCAACCGTGAAAACGTTGCGTTTTACACCACCGTAAAAGATGCAGAAAATGCAGGCTTTCGCGCCTGTAAGCGTTGCGATCCTACAGGAATAGGGCTCGCGGGCAAACACGCGGAGGCTGTTGCAAGAGCGTGTCGGCTCATCGAACAAGCCGACGAACTTCCAAGTTTGGATCAGATCGCCCAGGCAGCCAAAATGAGCCCCGGTTACTTTCATCGCCTATTTAAGGCAGCAACCGGTCTTACACCAAAAGAATACGCAAACGGACACCGCGCTGGTCGTGTAAAAACGGTCTTGCCGAAAAAAGGAACTGTGACCGAAGCCATTTATGAATCTGGCTTTAATTCCAATGGCCGTTTTTACGCGGGCTCTACGAAAATACTAGGAATGAAACCAACCGAATACCGGAATGGCGGCACAGGCAACACGATCCGATTCGCCATCGGTGAATCCTCTTTGGGTTCCATTCTCGTTGCCGCTTCACAAAAGGGAGTTTGCGCAATATTTTTGGGCGATGACCCGGAACTGCTCGCGCAAAATCTTCAAAAGCAGTTTCCAAAAGCTGACATTATTGGTGGTGACGCCGAATTTGAGAAACTGGTCGCTCAAGTGGTAGGTTTCGTTGAAACGCCGGGTGTAGAACTTAAACTGCCTTTGGACATTCGCGGCACAGCGTTCCAGCAGCGCGTGTGGAAGGAGCTTCAACGGATTCCCGTTGGTGAGACGGTTAGCTACTCAGAACTGGCAAATCGCATCAAGCTTCCAACGGCGGTTCGAGCAGTCGCCCAAGCCTGCGGGGCAAACACGCTTGCTGTGGCAATTCCTTGCCATCGAGTTGTGCGCACCGATGGAGATATTTCCGGCTACCGTTGGGGCGTCGCCCGCAAGGAGAAACTTCTGGCAATAGAAAAAATTAACGCATGACAGCCAAATCGACATCAATTACAGACCGAATTGACGCCCTTGATTGGAAAACGTTGGGCAATGAGTTGGACGGTTTTGGCTGCACAATTCTCAAATCGGTTCTCACACCTGACGAGTGCCGGACGATTGCGGGCATGTTTGAGCAGAAAGACATTTTTCGCAGCACGGTCGTCATGGCTCGTCATGGCTTTGGGCGTGGTGAATATAAATATTGGTCCTACCCGCTACCGAAGATCGTCAATGACCTGCGCGCTTCGCTTTACCCGCATCTGGCTGATGTTGCCACCCGTTGGAATACATCCATGAAGATTGACGTTTGGTATCCCAAGACGCATGAGGAATATATCCAGCGCTGCCATGCGGCGGAACAAACAAGACCAACGCCCCTGCTGTTAAGCTACAATGAAGGCGATTGGAACGCTTTGCATCAAGACTTATATGGTGAAAATGTGTTTCCGATTCAAGTCGCCTTTCTTTTGTCAGAACCTGGCAAAGATTTTACCGGTGGGGAGTTTGTGCTGACTGAACAACGGCCTCGGATGCAGTCACGCGCTGAGGTCGTAAGCCTTAAACAAGGGGACGCAGTCGCTTTTGCAGTGAGCCATCGCCCGGTAAAAGGCACTAAAGGCGTCTATCGCGTAAATTTAAGGCATGGAGTCAGTCGTCTGCGCTCGGGCCATCGCAATACAATGGGCATCATTTTCCATGATGCGAAATAATCGAGGGTGCGATGAATTTGTTTCAAGCCGAGCCTGAGCGGAATCTCTTGCCCTATGATGGGATCGTAAACTATCACGGTCCCATTTTGGAGCCCGCTGACGCACAGTTATACCTTGATACGTTGTTGAAAACGGTTCCGTGGAAACATGATGAGGCCCTCATTTATGGTAAACATATTCAGACCGCCCGAAAAGTAGCGTGGTATGGCGATTCAGAGTTTTCCTACACCTATTCGGGAACAACCAAAGTCGCGCTGCTTTGGACCAAGGAATTGCTCTCCCTGAAATATCTGGTCGAGCAAAAGACAAGCCATACCTTTAACTCCTGCCTCTGCAATCTGTATAATACGGGAGGTGAAGGGATGAGTTGGCACAGCGACGACGAAAAAGCGTTAGGGAAAAATACCATCATTGCTTCCCTTACTCTTGGTGCGGAGAGGAAATTTAATCTTCGCCATAAAACAAAGCGGGCCAATGAGCCAATCTCCATTCTGCTTGAGCATGGCAGCCTGTTGGTGATGAAGGGGGCGACACAAACGTATTGGCAACATAGCGTGCCTAAAACCGCCAAAATTGCCTCACCCAGGATCAATTTAACTTTTAGGACAATCATTCTTCAGGATGAGCAACGGAGGATTAGTTCAAATGCCCCGCCTCTGCCGGCGGCGAATGGTGGTGGGTTGAATGCCCAAACACAGTAAAACGGACTCCCCTATGGTTCGCAGCAATACAGCCAGCCAAAGCCGCGTATTGTCGAGGACACGCTCAAAGACTGTGAACTGCAAATCGAGCGGAAAACCTTTGTCTTTGTTTTGAAGGAAAACCCGCGTGGAAGGTTCCTGCGGATCATCGAAGCGGGTAATTCCAAAAGTGTGTCCATCATCGTTCCGGCTACGGGCTTGAAAGAATTTCAAGCGGTGCTGGCCGATATGGTAAAAGCCGAAGGCGAAATTCTCGCCAAAAATGCGTGAATGCCTGGGCATGGTTGCCATGCCCAGGCATTCGTGCGTCAACTTTCAAAGCTCACTCAAAATCTGCTGCCGATTGGAGTCCAATTCCGCCTGTGAAATCAGCTTTTTGTCGAACCAATCCTGAAGCGTTTGCAGTTTAGCTTCATGAGTTTGTTCAACCCCGTTGGCATTTTTTAGGGGAAGTCGCAGATGGGAACTGGCTATTTCCTCGGTCAGAGAAATCTGCCTGATGGGTGGCAAGGCGGGCGGCAAGCCCGTTGGGCAGGGATTGACGACTTTTTTTAGCTGTTCAACCTCGGCAACGAGACTCTTTTGAGCGGCGACATTGCGCTTTTGCCCGATGACAAAAAACGTGCAGCCTGCTCTCCTTGCCTCGGCTCTGCATCTGATCCATGACCACCTGCCATGTGCGCTCAACGAAAGCGGGGTCGCTGGCGGTGAGGTAAGCGCGGGCTAGGTGCAAATTTAGCACTGGTTGCCGCTGCGCTGCGTTGCGGGCTTCTAAAAGGCTTATGGCCTCGGTTTCGTCTTTCGTGCGTAGGCTGGTCTGTCTGCCGGTCGCGCTGTCCTGCATGTAGAACATTTCCCCGCGCCGGAACATGGTGTATTTCGTTTTCATAACTGGTTTTCTCTGATTCGAGATACCAGTCCTGTTTCTACGGCATTTATGAACGCGCGTTGTGGCAAAGTTTCAGCAAGTCTTGAATAGTCGTGGAAAAATGTTTTACCATTTCCCGCGTGACTAACAGTTCCGCTGACAGTGGCCGTCCATCGTGCGAGCAAACCCTAATAAACAAAGGGTTTAATTAAACCCGCCACAGATGGACACAGATGAACACGGATGGTCGGAGCTTATTATTTTATTGGGCCAATGAATCAGACAACAAATTCTTGGTAAACTGGTCGTAAGATTCAAGGGGATGGGGGCAGTCTCTTGGAATAAATATGGCCTCTACTTTTCCATTTCTAACCCACGCCGCTTCGCCATTTCCACCTAACTGACCGCCAAAAGGTGGTATTTCATTGAGTCGGGGTATGCCATCAGTATCGACAACCACGATTTCAATTTGTCCTGCCGGGTCAAGACGTGCGACAGTCTTAGTGAGGCGCTTGAAGAAAACGTGCGCTGGGCCACTCCAAAACGCCATAACGAATAAAATTCCCCGCTGAATTGTGGAAAAAACAGTTTCGTCCGTTTGCCGGTAAAATCGAAAACGAGTTTCTGGCAAGCCAGATTGTTCGGCGAGCCATTTCAATATATTTGAATCATCTGGCATAGTAGAGTGGGTCAACTAATGATAAATGGCGCGTTTTACAGCCTGTCCCCTTTCATTTCTCCGACGTTGCGGCGGAGGAAAACATTTGTCCAGCGGATATTTCATCCGTGGCCTCGGCGGGCTAAAACCGGAGCGCGAGTTGTCCCAACTCGCAGCGGGTGGAGAAACGAGAGGCCGCCAAAATAATTTCACACGGCTCTGTCTGGCAACGTGCTGCGGTTTGGGACAAACCGCGCTCCGTTCTGGAGTTGCTTGCTTTTCATCCGTGTCCATCTGTGGTTGAAAAATGATGGCCGCTGAACGCCCCATCATCAATCTGACGTCTATGATGCGGTGGTGAAAAATTCAGGCGTGTTGGCTCGGAGGATGGCCCAGCAGTCCAGCATACCCCCCAAAGAGGGGTAGAACAGGCTTTGAATTAGGATAGAGTCAAGTGTCACCACCCACGAGCCACACGAAATCATTAGTCGTGGGTCAACATATAAACATAGTCATGTATCACTCAGATTAAAAAATATGAAACTATCCACCACTACAACATGCCGCGTTCCGGCATTAGCCATAGCAGGGCTTCTTCTGCTCGCGACCTGCGCGCCCCGCGCCTTTGGCTGGGGAATCACTTGGGGCGATGACTTCACCGGCGTCAACAATCAGCCTTGGTCTGGCAACTGGAGCTTTCAAACAGGCGGTGGAAATGCCAATCATGAATTGGAAATCTATGTCAATTCCTGGGCCAATTGCCACGTCATAAGTGACGGCACGGGCACCGACGGCCAGGCGCTCCAGTTCCAGGCTCAAACCGACAACGGAGCCTGGAATGGAACCTGGTATTCGGCGCGCATCAACACTTACGGCAAGCATTCGTTTGGCACCGGCACTTATCTTGAATTCCGCTGCAAATTCCCATATGCCGGAGGCTATGCTCAAGGTTATTGGCCTGCTGCATGGTGTCTTGGCACCACGGGCGGAAACTGGCCGGCCAATGGTGAAATTGACGTCGCGGAAGAAGTCGACGGCCAGTGGGAAAACCACCAGAGTCTGCACATGCCCAACTGGGATCCGACGGTTGTTAAAACCATCAGCAACTCGACCACGACCTACCATAACTACGGCGTCTGGATTCAGCCTGACGGCAGCTATATCACGTTCAGCGTTGACGGCGTCAACACGGCCACCTTCTATCGCGGCGGTGGCGGCACGTGGGAATTCAATCCCCCCAGACAGTTTTATATCATTCTCAATCTCGCCATCGGCGGCGACTTCCCGGGCAACCCGATTAGCAACACGCATGTCAATGGCAATTTCGACGTTGACTATGTCCATCAGTGGAATTAAGTCCTGGCCGAATGTGAGTTTCAATTCCCAGCCCGGAGTGATTCGGGCTGGGAAACTTGTTTTTACATTTATATGAATTTACGCATGATTAAACGAAGCCTTATCGTCGGCACCGCGCTGTTGCTTCGCTTTCCCATCCAAGCAGGCACGACCAATACATCCGCCGGTGACGCGGCGGGCGCAGGTGCCAGCGCCAATTCAACCATCACCAATGCCGCTGCGATTGTTGATGGCCACGTTATTCCCATGGAAGACGTTGCGCTCAAATGCCTGCGTGAAAATCGGGAGTTCATCATTGGTCAGATGATCCAGTATTACGTTCTTGACCGCGAATGCAAAAGGCGCGGCATCAAGGTGGAAGGGGAAATGGAAAAATACATCGCTCAATGGCGCACCAATCTCGCCCCGGCCACGCTCGAAGACACGCTGAAAAAAAATCATATGACCATGGCCCAGGCCCGGGACGATGCCCGCTTTGAAATCGAAAAGCCCCTGCTCGTGGCCGGCCAGATCAAGCTGTTTCCCATGCTACATTGCCATGAACTCGTGGTGACCTTTGGCTCGTCGCGCAGCGAATCCAACGCCCTGGCCATCGCGACGGATTTTCGCCGGCAAATTTCCGAAGGCGCTGATTTTGATGCGATGGTTGCAAGGCATTCCGAGGGTGGAGATAAGACCGGTGACCTGGGCTTGCTTTACGACCATGTTTTCAGTTCGGTGGAAGCGCCGGTGCTGGCTGCGGCGCTGGCGTTGAAACCAGGCGAGGTTTCACCACCCATCAAGGCCAGCGACGGCTACCACCTCATCAAGGCGGAATCCACCCACGACCATCATCCGCCGGCTGAAGACGCGCTTTACGCCGACGCCGCGCGCCGTCACCAAGGCATGTTTGAAATTCCCCAAGCCATTGCCGCGTTGACCGACCAAAGCAAAATCACATTTGCCGAAGACAGCGACCTTGTTCCCGGCAAACCATTGCCCGAGGCCGCCGCAGTGGTTGACGGACACCCCATCCCGATGAAAGACGTGCTTGATAAATGCCTGGCCACCATCGGCCCCAAGGTCACCCATTTTCTGGTGCAGAATTATGTGGTGGACCGCGAATGTGAAAAGCGCGGCATCACCGTCCAGGAATCGGAAATAGACGAGCGGGTGGAGACCTTGCGCAAACAGTGCGCCCCGATGACGCTCGAAGCAGGCATGAAAATGCACCACACCACCATGGCGGGATTGCGCGATGATTTCCGGCTGGAAATCGAACGCACGCAATTGGTCATCGACCAGGTCAAGCCACCGTCCATGGTTCACGCACGCGTCATTTTGGTGAAGGCCGATGCCGTCAGCCCATCGGACGCTGAACGCGCCGGCCGCGACGCCAAGGCGCGAATCACCGCCATCCAGGAACAACTCAAAGCCGGCAAACACTTTGAAGACTTGGCCGCGCAATATTGTGTTTCCGACGACCCCAGCAAGAGCGGGGACATGGGTGTTGTTTTTCCCAATACCCCCAACCTGGATACCGAGATTGTGAATGCCGCCGTCGCCATGAAAAAGGGAGAGGTCAGTTCCGCGCCCGTTAAAGTCTACAGCGGTTACGCGTTGTTTCAGGCCATCAGCGACAGCGACAATCACCCGAGCGGCGAAGATGCTGCCTACGCCACGGCGCTGTCCGGCTATCGGTCCATGGAGGCGCAAAAGCTAGTCTCGCAAACCATCGTGGATCTCATTAAAAAATCCAAGGTGGTTTACTATCTGAATTCATCCACAAGCCAGCTTTGATTCGCAACACCCCCACAGTTTTGAATTGATTTCACCGGCTCAACAAAATTTGCGGTGACAAAGACAATTTTCACACATCGTGTTTCCTTTTCATCCATGTTAATCTGTGTTTATCTGTGGTTGAGACATTATGGCTGTTGAACGCCCCATCATCATCTGCACGCGCGGCAGCGCGCTGGCGCTCGCGCAGTCGAACCTGATCGCCGCGCAATGCCGCGCCGCATTTCCCGAACTGCGCTTCGAACTCAAGATCATCAAGACCACCGGCGACAAGTTGCAAAAGGCTTCGATGGCCAAGACCGATCCGAGCCTGCCCAAAGGCCTTTTCACCAAGGAACTCGAAGTGGCGATGCTCAACGGCGAGGCGGATTTCGCCGTGCACAGCCTGAAAGATTTGCCGACGGAATTGCCGGATGGATTGATGCTCGCCGCCACGCCGAAACGCGAAGATGTCCGCGATGTGTTCATTTATCGCAACTCTCAACCTTCAACGTTCAACTCTCAACCTGCCTTTCGCGGCTTCAAGCCGCACGCCGAATTGAAAGACTTTCCGCAAGGGGCAACCATCGCCACCAGCAGCACGCGGCGGAAAATGTCGCTGCTGGCAGTGCGGCCGGATTTGAACATCGTCGAGATCCGCGGCAACGTGGCCACGCGCATGCAAAAGGTGGCCGACCATCCCGAGTTGGACGCCACCATCCTCGCGCTCGCCGGCATCACGCGCCTGAATTTCAAGATCAACGCCGACGGCACCATCAGCGGCGACGCCGTGCCGAAAGGAATGCTCGCCAGCGTCATCAGCCTCGAAGCGATGCTTCCGTGCGTGGGGCAGGGGGCCATCGGCATCGAGACGCGTGCGAACGACGAACGCATCGCGAAGATTTGCGCCAAGCTGAATCATGCCGACACCTTTCAGGCCGTGACCGCCGAGCGCGCGTTTTTGCGCGGCATGGGCGGCGGCTGCCAGAGTCCGGTGGGCGCGCACGCGGTGGTTTCCGGCGGCACGATTTCCCTCAAGGCGATTTCCTTCCGTGACGAAACCGTGAAGCGCGGCGAAGGAAAACGACCGGTCAGCGAGGCTGCCGCATTGGGTGCGCAGATTGCGGCGGAGTTGAAATAAAACACCAACGCAGTAATACGTGCAGCCGCGACCACAAAAACAAATCATTCGGAAAATTCAAGCGTGCGCCTTTCCCAAGCGGTGCAGGTGTTCAGATCAAAAAAGCTGAATCATCTGGCCGCGATGCCGGGATGGTTGCATTGGCGGCGGGCTACTCTGATTTGGAAAAGGACAGCATACGTTCCGACGATATCTCCCCACGAATCAACTTGCTGCCCTTGCCCACCAGTTTTAAATAAAAATCGCCGGGCAGTCCTTCATAGGTCACAAATTTGGATTGTTGGCCGACCGGAGCTTCATTCGCGCATTTAAAGATGGCGGTGCCTTCGTCCACTTCGTCGAACATGGCCACGTAAACCATGGAAACATTGGCCCGTTTTGCTTCGCAAAACTGCGACCACAAGAATTGTCCGCGCAGGCGCGGGATTTGATCGGACGGGCCGTTGTTCATGTTGCGCCAGCTGAATCCCGGGAAGACCACGGGCAGACAATCAATTCCGCGCTGACGGCACCACGCCAGATCCGGCTTCAACGTATTTTCCGCATATCTCGCCGCGCCGGTCGGGTTGGTATAGCGTCCGACGGTCCAGGGACTGAGGATGTCGGCCATGGCGAGCAGGTCGAGCAAGGCTGGATCGCTCACCGCATCGCTCTTCAATTCCCGCCAGTTCGTTGGCACACCCAGCATCACGGTGCAACCGCCGGCGGCCGGGTCATTCTTCAAAAACTCGACCAGCCGGCGGCATTCCGCCAGGGTGTAAGCACGACCGTCATTGAACCCGATGCCCCAAACGGCGACCACCGGCTTGCCCCGATGATTCAGGTAGGCGGGATCCTCGGTGATGGCCATTTCTTTTCTGAGCGCGCGCCAGTCATTGATCACATCGTCAATGTGCCCGGCTGGCAGGCCGCTCAGATCATACATCACGGCATAAGTCCGGCCACGGAGATTGGCGCCTTCACGACAATTGGCCAGAACGGTGTTGCAATGTTCCAACGATGCCGGGTCTTTAAGGCCGTTGGCGAAACGCTGCACGAACACGCCATCAATGCCGTAATCCTGCATCCATTGAAAATGCTTCAAGACGGTCGGTTTCGAAAAGGAACTGAAGACTTGGGCCGGACTGCCATCCGCCATCTTGAAGCCGGTCGTGATGCGCTGGCTTGCGTCCAGTTCGGAAACATCCGGCCACAAATCCACCTTCGCGTTGCCATCTGTGAGCGGACCGGGATGTTTCGTCCAATGCCGCCATTCCGGTTGGGAATGGCCGTCACCGGGGGCGCCAAACCAGCCTTGGTAACCGCACATGACTTTGCCGGTGAGAGTTTTGGTATCCACGCCTTTGACGACCGGTCCATGGTAAGGTGCGAGCACTCCGGCAGCGACGACGGCGTGTTCTATCAATGCCTTACTGGTCTGATCATTTGCCGGCGAAGAGGTGGAATTTTCCGAAGCGGCGCGTCCAATGGCTTGCCCGGTGGCCATCGTCGCAAAGACGAACACAAGCGTGATGTGACCGGCAGTTGAAAAGATACTTCGCATCGTTCTTGATCATGAAATCGTGATAATTCGACCCTGTGCCAACGCATCGCAGATAGCTGCATTAAACTAGCACCCCGGCTTATATCAAATATATCCCCTAAAACGGGGAGGTGGTCGATGAACTAAAGCTGCGCTGCGATCACGTCCGGCTCGTCAAAAGGGTGTTTGGAAAACTATTGCCGGGCAGCTTCCAAAGTCATCGGGTTCAGGTTCATTGCCGCGGGCGGAAAATCGTCCGGATTGGATCCCAGCTCCTTGTTGGGTGTGTTGCCCATCTGTAATTCCAAGGTGCCGCCGTTGACGAGGTCGGCGTGGGCAAGCCAAACCCGTGATTGCGATTTCCCATTGAGTTTGATGCTCTGGATATATTTGTTGTCGGCTGAATTATTCCGGCAAACGATGGAAAAGGTTTTGCCATTGTGCAGCTTGATGGTGATGCGATCGAAGACCGGGCTGGTGATGTCATAAACCGGCACGCCGGGTGTGACGGGATACAGGCCCATCATGGAAAACACGACAAACGCGGTCATGCCACCACCATCTTCGTCACCAGGGATGCCGAGTAATGTGTCGGTGAACCAAGTATCCAGCAGCATGCGGACGCGCTTCTGGGTTTTCCATGGTGCGCCGACATAATCGTAGAGATAGGGGATGTGAAAGCTCGGTTCGTTGCCCATCGAAAACTGGCCGACCAGTCCGCTGGCATCGGGAAATTTATACCAGAAATCGTATTTGCTGCGGCCCAAGCCCTGACGGAAAAACTGGTCCAGCTTTGCCTCGGCATTCGTGCGGCCACCCATCAACTCGAACAGGCCCGGCAGATCATGCTGCACATCCCAATCATACGTGTAGCCGTTGTTCTCCGTGGTGTAATCGCGTCCGCCCTGGCCACCAGACCAGCCGGGATCAAACGGTTCAATCCAATTGCCATTGGCGTCCTTGGGCCAGACATGGCCTTTGTCCTGGCGGAAGAGATTTTTGTAGTTGCCGGCGCGTTTCAGGAAAAGCTGGTAGTCGGCCTCGTTGCCCAATGAACGCGCGATCTGGGCGGTGCACCAGTCGTCGTAACTTTGCGCTTCGGTCACGGAGATGGCCTGACGCCGTTCGCGTGGATGAACGCGGTCTACGGTTTCGGTCTCGTCCGGATGCAGCGCCGGCATGTAGCCGTGTTCGGCAAAAAATTCGTCCAGCGAACTCTTTGGCCCGCGACGCCAGGGCAGCCAGGTGCCCTCGAGGGAATTTTTCTTGATGCCGGCATAGGCGGTGGCGAGATCAAAGTTCGTCACGCCTTTGGCCCAGGCATCGGCGGTCCAGGGCGCGATGGGATTGCCGGTCATGCATTCGTGGTTGCCCCACAGCACAGCGAAGGTGGGCATCCAGCCGGACTGTTCATACATGCGGACGAAGGACTGGAGTTTGTCGGCCTCCATTTCGGGATTAAGCAACGTGTGCAGCGGTTCCAGCGCGCGGTAGGTGTCCCAAAGCCAGTTGTCCACATAGAATGGGCGCGGGTCCTGATGCACCTGGTGGTCGAACGCGCTGTAATACTGGCCGTCCTCGGAGATGTTGATCATGCGTTCGTAGCAGCGATAGAGCGAGGTGTAGAAAACTTTTTGCTGCGCGGGTGTGCCGCCTGCCACCTGGATCTGGTCGAGGACTTCACTCCAACGTTTCTTGGCGGCTTTCTTCACCTGGTCAAACGACCACACAGGAATTTCCTTCTGCAAATTCTTCTTCGCCTGTTCAACGCTGATGAACGAAGTGCCATAGCGAAATTCCAATTCCTTTTGGCCGCCCGCCGCCGTGATGATCAGGCGTTTGCCTTTGTCACTGTCGCTCGATTGGATTTTCACCGGCGCGCTGAACTCGCCATAAACATACGCGTGCATGGTGCCGGCGGACATGTCGCTTTCCGCGGTGATGTTTTCCATGCCGGAGATGCTGTTGTCACCGGCAGCGGTCAGGTTGCCGCCACGGCGATTGGCCAGCAGAACGACCGGCTTGCCGGAGGGAAACGTAAAACGGAAATATCCGCAGCGTTCCGTCGGGGTGAATTCGGTCCGGATCAATGAATCGTCAAAGCGTGTGGCGTAGTAGTAGGGCGTGAGCGTTTCCTGGTCGTAGGTCTGTGGCTGGTTCCATGAATCCTTCGCGCCATCACTGGGCATCAGCCAGAATAATTCGCCGAGCCGATGCGAAATTATGGTCAACGGAAATGAACTGATCCGGTCATCCAGTTGGTCTTTCCGCACGGGATACACCCGCACCATGCTGTTGGGCAGGGAAACAGTCGGTCGCGTTGGCTCCAGCATGAACGCCTGCCCGCCGATGGTGGGATCAACCGAATCCACTGGCGTGGCGGCCAGGCCTCGATGCAAAAACGTGCCGAGCAACAGAAGTGGGAGAATATTCTTTTTCATAAAATTTACTTGGCGGAGACGCTGGGAATCCGGACGGGAAGTTCTTTTGAAACGGGAATTTCTCCGCGCAACAGTTGTCCGATCCGGCCGGTCAGCCAGAGATAGTGATCCGTCGGCAGCCCTTCGTAATCGCAGAGTTTGGGGCCGACGGGAAGAGTGTTGGCGCATTTGAAAATGGCGGTGCCTTCGTCCATCTCGTCGAACATCGCCACATAGAGCATCTTTGCACCGGCAGCCTTGGCCGTGCTGGCTTGATTCCAGTAGAATTTTCCCTTTTCACGGGGGATTTGATTCAAAGGGCGCCCGTCACCAAACTCGGTTTTGCTCAAATTATGCCAGCTGAAACCCGGATAGATGCAGGGCGCGTATTCGAGGTGACGGGTGTCGCACCACGCGATATCCGCCTTGATCTGCGCCGCGTAGCGTTCCATCTCGCCATGCAGCAGCGGCGTGAAACGCTGGACCATCCAGGGCATCACGATGTCCGCCGACGCGATCACCTGGTGGAGATACGGGTCGGGCAGGCAGTCAATGTTCAGATCGCGGAAATAGGTGGGCACGCCGAGCATCACGGCGCAGCCACCGTATTGCGGATCGTGCTTCAAAAAATCAATGAGCTGTTCGATGCCGATGTTGCGGATGTTGTAAGAGCGGTCGGGAAAGCCGAGCCCCCAAATCGCGACCAGTGGTTTTCCGTGGTTGTAGAGATACGTTTGATTGGTGCCTTGCGAGGTGAGTTTCAACTCATCCACCAGTTCTTTCCAGTCCTGGACGATGGAGGAACAATCTTCGCCGCTGGTCTTGAGCCCGGACAAGTCATACATCACCGCGATGGCCCGGCCGGTTTTTTGCGACGCCTTGAAGGCATTTTCCAGCACGACGCGGCTGGCGTGACGGCTTGATTCCGTGCGCGTGGCGCCAAAAAATCGCTGCACAAAGACACCGTCAATTCCGTATTGCTGCATCCAGCGAAAGTGAAGGTCGGTGGTGCTTTCATCCCAGGAACTGAAGACGCGGGCGGTCGTGCCGTCTTGATTGGTGAGCCCGGTCGGATAAGTCCTGGCGTATTCCGTCACATCCGGCCAGAAATCCAGATGCACATGGGTCGCATCCAGCTTGCCTTGGGTGCCATAGTGAACCCAGCCTTCCTTGGAACCATCACCGGCGGCGCGAAACCAGCCTTGGTAGCCGCACATCACCAAGCCTTGATACGAAGGATAACGCGACGCTGGACTGTGCTTGCTCTGGGCAAAAACGACAGACTGGAAGCCCGCCAAGAGAATGATGAGAAGAAGAATTTTTTTCATGGCTGGATTGTGATCACGCCTCGGCCATTAATTTTCCGCGTCCAATCTTATGGCCGATCAAGCCGTAGAAGGCCACGTAAGCATACGCGATCATCGGAACGATGAACGAAATCTGCAGGCCGTGTTCGTTGCCGCCCTGGAGCAGAATGTCCGCGATCTTGCCTTGGAGCGGCGGCAGCAGCGCCCCGCCCACGACCGCCATGACCAGCAGCGAGGAGACCTGCCCCTTGAGCACGCCCATCCTGTCCAGCGCCAGCGAGAAGATGTTCGGCCAGCCGATCGAGGT